>JAEEGL011575280.1_pt1 | contig 52649 bp, 55 predicted proteins | sample 9134231 | NCBI WGS metagenome assembly JAEEGL01 (sample SAMN16246548, study PRJNA631951) | gut metagenome | biome: gut microbiome; feature: rumen; material: fiber-attached | host: Bos | place: Iran: Karaj | collected 2018-10
AAAGAAATAAGAGCAACTGAAACAGATATTGAATTTGTTAAATCATATTTAAATAAGATTAAGGGAGTTAAAGATGTTTCATTCTAGAGTAAGGATGAAAGAAAACTTGAAATGAGTGAATATGATCCATCATTCAAATTAGTTATTAGTAATTATGAAGAAAATCCTCTACTAGATTCATTTGTAGTTACCGTTAAAAATGTTAAGAAATTAGCTAGTATAACTAGTCAAATAAAAGAAATGGACAAAGTAGAAAGTGCTAATTATGGTGAAAGTGCGATCGATACAATGATATCTATGTTTGACGTTATTCAAAAAGCTACTATTGTTGTTGTTATTGCTTTAATATTTGTTACAGCTTTCTTAATAACTAATACAATTAAACTTACAATATATTCACGTCGTAGCGAAATAGAAATTATGCGTTTAGTTGGAGCAAGTAATATTGCAATTAAATTACCATTCGTTATAGAAGGATTTATAATTGGTGTGTTAGGTTCATTAATTCCTATTATATTAACAATTTACGGTTATATTATAGCCTTTGAGAAACTAAATGGACATATTTTAACTGATATAGTTAAGTTAGTTCCACCATATAATTTTGTGTTCCAAATAGCATTTATAGTTCTAGGCCTTGGGGCATTAATAGGAATGTTTGGTAGTTTGAACGCGGTTAGAAAGTATTTGAAAATATGATAAAGAAGAGACATTTAGCAATCTTACTTATTGTTTTAATGATTTATTCGTTTGTTGGACCGATGAGTGTTGAAGCTGCGCCTAAAATTTCTTCTGATTCAACTTTAGGCTCTTTAAAACAAACATTAAAAGAATTGCAAAAAAAGGAACAAGATAATAGAAATAAAAAGCAAAAAACTCAAAGTGAAATTAACGCAAATAAAAATCGACAAAAGGCTGCTCAAAATGAATTAATGCAAACTCAATTAGAAATGACTTCAGTTGAAGAGCAAATTGAGCATACTAATGAAGAAATAGTGAAACTAAAAAGTGAAATAGAAAATTTACTTATTCTATATCAAAAGTTAGAAAACGAAAATATATATGTTTCTTATGTCACTGGGGCATCATCGATGACTGAATTAATCATGAGGATGGATGCCATTAATCAATTAACTGACTACAATGAACAAAAATTGGATAGTTTAGAACTAATGATTAAGAATAATGAAAAGTTAGGCAAAAGATTAGATGCTTATCAAGTTAAACTAGATAAAAAAATTGAAGAATATGAAGCAATTAATGAAGAACTTGGTGATGCTTTAGCTGAATTAGAAGAGGGAGCAATTACCATTAAAGATGAAATCAAGAACATGCAAACATTGATTAAGAACTATGAGGCAATGGGTTGTAAAGACGATCAATTATTATCTGTATGTGTTAATGTTTCAGATAATGCTGGTTGGTTAAAACCTGTTCCTAAAGGAAAAATTACAAGTTTGTATGGTTATAGAGTTAGTCCAACAGCAGGTGCAAGTTCTAACCACAAAGGTATAGATATTGGTGTTTCTGAGGGAACTCCGGTTTATCCTACTGCTAATGGAGTAGTTGGTGCTATAGTTGAAAGATCATCATGTGGTGGAAATATGTTATATATTTGGGTAACGGTTAAAGGAAAACAATACACAACAGTATTTATGCACTTAAAGAGTTTTGCTGTTAAAGTTGGAGATAAAGTATCAGTTAATACTGTGGTAGCGTATTCTGGAGGAGGTAAATCAACCGCTTCAAAATACGGTGGATATGATAGATGCACAACTGGAGCACACTTACACTATGGTTTAGCATCTGGAGGTTGGTATGGAAGTAGTAAATCAACTCCGTTAGGAAGTTTTAACTCTCACACAATGAATCCTCCTGGATATCCTGGCTTATACCAATGGTTTTATTCGAGATAAAAGAACAGTTTTGTTCTTTTTTTCTATGTTTTATGATAAAATAAAGGCGTGATTGATTATGAAAAAGATTGTTATATTTGGTGGAGGAAGTGGACTTTCTCAATTATTAAAAGGTTTAAGATTATTTCCTATAGATGTTACTGCTGTAGTATCGGTTGCAGATAATGGCAGAAGCACTGGTGCTTTAAGAAAAGATTATCATATTCCCGCAGTTGGAGATATCTCAAAAGTTTTAATTGCAATGTCTGATTGTGATACTGAAATTAAAGATTTAATGAATTACCGTTTTAAGAAGTCTCGTTCTCTAGGAAGTCATTCAATAAAGAATCTATTATTAACTGCACTTTTAGATACAAAGGGAAGTTTTAGTGAGGCAATTCCCGTTTTAGTTCGTTTATTAGACATAAAAGGAGATGTCCTACCATTAACTGAAGATAATGTTGATTTAGTTGGTATAACTTCAGATGGTAAAAAGATTGTTGGTGAAGAACAAATTACTAATACTAAAAAGAAGATAGATAAGATATGCTATTCAAATGATATAACAGTTAATCCAGCGGTTTTTGATGCTGTTAAAGAGGCAGATTTAATTATATTATCTTCTGGTAGTTTATACACAAGTATTATTCCTCATTTGTTAAATGATAAACTAAATAAATCAATAAATAGGAGTAAGGCTAAAAAACTATATATATGTAACCTATTTACTCAACCAGGAGAAACAGATGGATTTAAAGTAAGTGATCATATTAAATTATTGGAAAGTTATTTAGGCGAAAACTCTATAGACATAGTCATAGCAAATAATCATAGAATGAATTCATGTTTGGTAAAGAAATACGAGACTTTAGAACAAAAAGATCAAGTAAAATTTGATTTGCCTGAGTTAGAAAAAATGAACAAAAAGATTATAGCAGATAAATTATATTTGATTGAAGATGAACACTATAGACATGATTCACTAAAAACAGCATATCTAGTATTTTCATATTTAATGGATGGTGAAAAATGACATTTACCACTAGGTTAAAAGAAGAGATTAGTAAACTAGATAATAATGAAATTGAAAAAAGATGCATTATAAGTGCGTATTTAAGGTTTAATTCTCAAATTAAAAGCGGAATAATTATAACTTTAGAAAATGCATCTGTAGCAAGATTTATATATAAAATAATAAAGGAAATATACGGAATATCTCCTAAGGTTACAATAAGAATTCAAAAAAGATTTAGGGTAAAACAAATATACTTGCTAGAAATAAATGAAAGAGTAGATTTCATTAAACAGAGTTTAATGCTTAATGATGAACCTAATTTAGATAGTGATGAAGAAAAATTATCTTTCCTAAAAGGTGCTTTCCTAGGTGTAGGAAATGTATCTAACCCTAGCACCAGTGGGTATCACTTAGAGTTCATCTTAAATAAAGAAAAAGATGCTAAATACATAGCCAAATTATTAAATGATTTTAAACTAAATGCCAAAGTTTTAAAAAGAGGATATAAATATATAACTTATATTAAGATGAGTGAAAGCATTAGTGATTTAATTAAAATGTTTAAAGCAATTAATTCTTTGTTTGAATTTGAAGATACTAGAATATATCGAGATCACAAGAATATGGTTAATAGACTTAATAATTGTGAACAAGCAAATTTAGAAAAAACAATAATAAGTGGTTCTAAGCAATTAGAGGATATTAAGTATTTAGAAGATCACGATTTAATAAATTTATTGGATGAAAAAACTAAGTTAGTTTTGGAATATCGTAAAAAATATCCTGAGGTGTCATATCAAGAGCTTGCTAATATAATTAGTTTGGAAACAGATTATAAAATAGGTAAGTCTGGAGTTAATCACCATTTCATAAAATTAAAAAAGATTAAAGAGAGAAGTATTAATGTAGAAAATAGGTAATAAAATGAAGGAAACGGATGTTACTATTATTAGTGTTAACTTAAATAAAAAGTTAACTATGGCTTATAAAGATTATCATGTGATTGAAGATGATTTTGATTATGAAGACTTACTTAAGTATAAAAAAGTAATATTTTTTAATGTTCTAAATAATTTAAAAGATGAAGAATTAGATAAATTATTTAATTTTATAAGAGAAAATAATATTCTATTTATTAATTATACTAATAATATGGAATTAGTTTTAAGAACAAGTTATTTAATGATATATAATGGTAATGATATATTAGCCGAGGGGCCCACTTTAGAAATTCTTAAAAATGATAAATTAATAAAAAGATTAGGATTTGATGAACCATTCATTGTTGATTTATCTTTATTATTGAAGGGTTATGGATTGATTAGTGAGATATATTTAGATAAAGAAAGTTTAAAGAGGGCCCTATGGAAATAAAAGATGTAGTTAATTCTTATGGAATAATTGGTGTTATAGGTAGTTATAAATCAACTTTAGACATGGATAAGAAAATATCTGAATTAGGGGTTAATAATTTAGTAAATGCCCTTAAAATGGTTGAATTAAGTAAAATTGATATTAATACTAAATTAACTGATTTATCTACTAGTGAACTATTAAAGGTAGATTTAGCCACAAAATTACATGAAGATATAATAATTATTGGTTCTATATATAATAGTCTAATTTTTAAAGAACGTGAAGTTATGAAGAAACTATTATTAAAACTCCATAATGATTATAATAAGAAGATAGTAGTTATAGATAATCATGTTGAAGTATTCTTTAATTTAGCCAAAAAAATATTAGTTTTAGATGATAAAGAAGTAATATACGAAACTAGCGATTTTTATGATTCTAATTTATATAAATGGGTTAATACACCTAGAATAATTGAATTTATTAATTATATTAACAAAGATAAAAAAATATTGAATAATAATACTGATATATATGAATTAATTAAAGATATCTATCGAGGTGTTTCATGAAATATATGATGGTTTTAGCTTATGATGGTTCTAAGTTCAATGGCTTCCAAAGACAAAAGAATGCTCCCAGCATTCAAGGAAGTATAGAACGTGCTCTAAGTAAGATATTAAAAGAAGATATTCAAGTAAAAGGAGCCGGAAGAACTGATCGAGGAGTTCATGCTAAATACCAAGTAGTTCACTTTATAACCAATAAGAATGTTTCTAATATAAAAAGTAGTTTAAATGAACAACTAGAAAACATAAAGGTAAAAAAAATAAAACCAGTTAATGATGATTTTCATGCTCGCCATAGTGTTTTATCTAAAACCTATCTATATAAAATAGATTTATCTAATAAAAAAGATAGTAATTATTATTTGAATGTTAAAAACACTCTGGATATTAACAAAATGAAAAAAGCATCAAAACTATTTTTAGGAACTCATGATTTCAAGAATTTCGTTGCAGGTGAAAGAGAAGATTACCATAGCCATATTAAATCCATAAAAATTACTAAATTTAATAATGTATTATATATAAAGTTTATAGGTGTAGGTTTTTATCGCTATATGGTTCGTAATTTAGTTGGAGCTCTACTGGAAGTTGGTAAAGGTAAAGTAGAAATAAATACAATTAAAGATATGTTAGATAATCCCGAAAAAGAAAAGAGACTAACTACTGTTAGTCCCAATGGATTATATTTAATTAAGATTAAATACTAAAAAAAAGAAATAATATAAATTATTTCATTTTTTTAGTAATATCATTTGTGTTTTTCCAAATGCCAACCAATAGCATTATTAGTTCATATGCCATTCTAAGAGCAATTGCTGGAACAATTAACATATATAAGAATGTCATAAAACTAAGACTTATAAATGCAAATGAGTAAACAATGAAATAGATAGTAAAGAACATGTAAGAAATCTTAACTAATGGTTCAATTACTTTAGCATCAAAGTTTAAGAAAGCTCTTAGCCAGTCTAAAAACTTACTGCCATATTTTTTTTCTGGTTTACAGAATAAAAAGTATGTTAATAATGAACCTAAAATAGCTAAAACAAGTGCTAAAACTAATACAGTATTGTATGAATTAGCAAAATTTCCTACTGATGTTAAAAAGTTAGCTCCCATTCCATCTCCTAAACCACTAAAATCCATAAATATAAAGGCTCCTTTCAATAAAATAATATCACAAAAACAGGAGAATTAAAACTAAATAATTAATAATTTTTTGTATTTTTTTTATAATTGGAGCAAAATGTCAAAAAATAGCCAGTTTTAATTGACTTTTTAGGCTTTTTTGCATATAATTTTAATCGGTACATTTTATTTATGGAGTTTATTAGGCCCTGGGAAAGCTAAAATAAATAACATAATGAAAGGAATTAAATTATGAAAACATTTATGCAAGCAAAAGAAACAGTTGAAAGAAACTGGTATGTTATCGATGCAGCTTCTAAACCTTTAGGAAGAGTTGCAACTAAGGCTGCACATATTTTACGCGGAAAACATAAACCAACTTACACTCCGCATATTGACTGTGGTGATTATGTTATCATTATTAACGCTAAAGAGGTTTTATTAACTGGTAACAAATTAGAAGATAAGAAATATTATAATCACTCTGGATATCCAGGAGGATTAAGAGAAAGAACTGCTAAAGTTATGATTGAAAAATATCCTGAAGAAATGCTAGAAAGAGCAGTAAAAGGAATGCTTCCTCATAATAGACTTGGTAGAGCAATGGGTAAGAAATTATTTGTTTATGCAGATAGTAATCATAAACATGAAGCTCAAAAACCAGTAGCAGTAGAAATTGATTAGGAGGATTTATGGCAAATAAACAAGTTTGGACAGCAACAGGAAGAAGAAAAAGATCAGTTGCACAAGTAAAATTAACTGGAGGAACAGGTCGTATAACTGTTAACGGTGTTGATGTTGATGAATATATGCCTTATGCTACTTTAGTTATGGATTTAAAACAACCATTATTAGCAACAAATAATGAAAATAGATTTGATATCGATGTTAAAGTTAATGGTGGTGGATTTAGTGGTCAAACAGGCGCTATAAGATTAGCTATTACTAGAGCATTATTAGAATTTGATAAAAATACAGATCAATCTAGAGAAGATAGTTATAGACATATTCTTAAAACTGCTGGTTTTGTTTCTAGAGATCCAAGAGTTAAAGAACGTAAAAAGTATGGTTTAAAGAAAGCACGTCGTGCTCCACAATTTAGTAAGAGATAACGAAAATCCCGTTTATTCGGGATTTTTTTTATAAGTGTTTTTTTGTGGCAAGTCACATAAACTTTCTAATATGGTATAATTATATATAGGTGAGCGAATATGAATAAGACTGAGAATATTGAAGCAATAAGTAATTTTTTGTTTATTGAAGATGATATTAAGAATTTAAGAAAGTCAGATTTATTAATTATTCTTTGTAATAATAATTTAAAAGGAATAACTCAATTATTTGATGATTTATTTAAAAGAGAAGTTATAGATGATAATACATTGGTTGTTATAAGTGGAAATAGAGGTTTACTTGATAATTTTGAGGGAACAGAATGTGATAATGTTTATAATATATTAGTGAACGATTATAATTATAATTCAAAGATGTTTGTCTTGGAAAAGAACGCTACTAATATATATGAAAATCTTGTGTTTAGCAAAAATATTATAAAAGACTTTAGTAAGTATAATAATATCTTAATAATGGGTGCTGCTTTTGCATTACGAAGAATAAAAATGTGTGCTAGTAAATTAGATTATCCTTTAGATAAAATTCAATATATTGGAACTGTGGATAAAGAAGGCAGAAATTGTGGCAAGGATAATTGGTGGATGAATGAAGAGGCCAAAATTAGGGTATATCAAGAATTAGAAAGAATCGGTAAATATTTGGTTAAAGGCGATTTGGATATAAAATAGAATCAAAAGTTGATGAATTTTTTATATAATAAAAAAATAATATGATATACTTAAAATAAAGAATAGAAGAAAGGATGATTTTCTTATGTATAATTATCTTTTAATATTGATAGCGGTAGTTGCTTTGGCATTAATATGCTCATTTATAATGCCTTTTGATAAGATAAAAATTAAGTCATCCAAGAAAAAACTTAATAAAAAGATAGTAATAATAGCTATGTTACCATTGTTATTTGATCTTTTATTAATGATTTCTCCAAGTTTTCTTGAAAGATGTTGTCGTATATATCCTTCTACATATGGTTGGGTGCTTGCAACTTTTATTTATTATTCAATCCCGTTTGTCATATTATCTTTAATTGGTGGTTTTTCAAAAACATATATTGTATCTATTGTTGGGGCATTAGAATTTTTAGCATTTAACATATGGACATTAGTTGTATCCTCAACAGACAGATATGTTACTCCGGTTGGAATAATATCTATAGTTTTTTGCTGTATTGTGATATTCTTAAATATCTTATTAATAAGAGAATCAAAACAGAAAAAATCTTAAGGTATATTTAATAATTACAATTATAAAGCTAAATCCGATAAGTTCGGATTTTTTGTTTTATGAGTGTGTTATTATATAGGGAAATTAGGTAACTTATAATCAAAAATAAACATTTTTTAGAAATTAAGATAATTATTTGGTATAATAGAATAAATTTTAGGTGAATTATATGAAAAAATTGTTTATATATTATAGTTTAAGTGGCAACGGCGACATAGTTGCAGGAATACTTAAAGAAAAAGGAATAGATATAAGAAAGATCGAAACTAGGAAGAAGATGCCTAAAAGTTTCGCGTTGCAATTGTTAGTTGGAGGGTTCCAAGCTGGAATTCATTATAAATCTAAGTTAAAAGAATTTGATTACAATATAGATAAATATGATGAAATAATAATTGGTTCCCCCATTTGGAATGGTAATTTAACTCCTGCAATTAATACTTTATTAAGTAAATTGGATTTTAATAATAAAGAATTGAAATTTATTTTTTATAGTGGCAGTGGCACTTCTCCTAAAGCCACAAAAATTATACATGAGAAATATCCTAAAGCTATAATTATTGATATAAAAAGTCCTAAAAATAATGATAATTTAGGAGAAGTATTGAAGGAAATATAATATGGTAATAAGAAATACAAATATGAATGATTTAAATACCATTATGGATTTATATGCTTATGCTAGAGAGCAAATGATACTAAATGGTAACCCAACTCAATGGGGTAAGACAAATCCAACTAAAGAAGTTATTGTTCGAGATATAAAGAATAATAATAGTTACGTAATAGAAGAGAATAATATTATATATGGAGTTTTTACTTTTATTATTGGGGCCGATGAAACATATAATCAAATTGATGGTAGTTGGTTAAATGATGAACAATATGGAACTATTCATCGAATTGCATCCTCTGGAAAGAAAAGAGGAATACTTGATTTATGCCTTAATTACTGCAGTAGTATAATAAATAATATTAGAATTGACACTCATGAAGATAACAAAATAATGCAACATCTATTAGAAAAGAATAACTTTGTAAAGTGTGGAATAATTCATGTTGAAGATGGAACACCAAGGATAGCATATCAAAGAATAATATAAATAAAACGCAAATAATTTGGCTTATTTGCTTTTTTGTTGTATAATTAAGTTGGGTGATTTGGATGAGAAAGGTTATGACTTACTTGACAGATGCAATGATGATTGCTTATTTCATTCTTGCATTAGTTGTTTTTTCTTCTAGTGGTTGGGATATTCCAGGAGGTTTATTATTTATAATTAATATAACAAACTTTCTATTATTTCAATTTATTAGAACAAATAAATATTTAACAGCGGTAGTTTTAATTTTTACTGGCTTTATGTCATATTTCTTATTATCAGGGGTTATGTCTACATTTGGTTTAATTCTTGGTATATATGGTATAGTATTTGCCATTCTATTAGTTTTCTATATCGAATACGATTAAAAGAATGCTTTATAGCATTCTTTTTTTATTAGAACATAAAGTATAATATGAAAAAATATTTTAGTGTTCTTTTTTACTTTTTTATTGGTGTTTTAATTACCAGTGCCTATCAAGTTGAAGCAAGTCTTCCTTTAACTGGAAGGAGTATAATAATAGACCCAGGGCATGGATCTGAAGATCCTGGAGCAACATATAAAAACATCTATGAAAAAGATATTAATTTAAGTATAAGTAAATATTTAGAAAAAGAATTAATTAAACTTGGAGCCCAGGTCCTACTTACTAGGGAAGGAGATTATGATTTATCTAATCCTAAGGCTAATTACCGCAAAAAAAGTGATTTTGATAATAGGATAAAAATGATCAATAATAGCTCTGCAGATATTTATTTAAGTATACATCTAAATTATTTATCTGATTTATCTTACAGTGGCCCTCAGGTCTTTTATTATCAAGATAATAAAGCATTAGCTAAGGTAATCCAAGAGAATATGAATAATATTCTCGGAGGCCTAAGGGAAGTTAAAGAAATTCCTAAGGATACATACATGTTCAATAAATTAAAGATTCCTGGGGTTTTAATAGAATGTGGTTTTATATCTAACAATATAGAAAGAAATAAGTTAATAAAAAAAGAATACCAAGAGAAGATAGCTAAGGCTATAAGTCTAGGAATTCTTGAATATTATTAATACTTATTCTTTTTATTAATTGGACTAGTATATCTTTATCTTTTTTATTATGGAGAACTTGATATGCCATTTCATTTAATTTAGTACATATAATAATTGAATAGTCATATAATTCTTCATAACTATAGTTATATTCTTTTGTTATATCTTTAGGGTGATGCCATGTTTCTTTATTTTTATTTAGTATTCTTTCATCAAAATTCTTAATATAGAAAGTATTATCCTGAAGATTAAGTTCCTTCTTTCTAACTATTTTATCTATAAAACTATAAAACTTAGTTTTTCTTCCTTTACTATCATGAACAAAATACCTATATATATAATAGTCATTATTATGAGATCTATTAAATATTTTACCTATTTTTTTCTCGCCATAAGTTTTTTCAAACGTCCAATTGATTAATCCAATTAATTTTTTAGAAAATCTCAATCTAGGTATAACCTTTTTATAATCTTTCTTTTTATAATTATTAGCAATTGGACTATCTAAAGAAAATTCGATTTTAGTATGAGAAATATTTAAATGTTTAACTTGATAATTTACTAATGGATGAATAATAGTATCAACAGTATAGTGATTAATAAATCCATAAACCATATTAGTTAAATCACTATTATCTTCTAGTTTATTATCTAAAATATAAGTAATCATATTATCAAAAAATTTATCAATATTCTTTTTGTGGGCTCTAACAGCCATGTTTCTATAATAATTCCAATGGATTGGATAATAGTAAAGATTATCAAATCCTTGGTTAAACATATTATAATAATTAATTGAACTTTCTATTTCATTTTTTAATTCTTTGTTTATATTATTTAATAAATCCAAACCAAATTTATAATGTGTCCATAATGCAGGCATAAAATCACCATAATTATTATAACAAATTTTTATAACAAAATAGATACATTTATCACACTTCTTATAACAATTTGTGGTATAATAAGATGTAGGTGAATAAAGATGGGGTCAAAAACATTTAAAAGTCTAGACGAACAAATTGAATTGTTAAAACAAAAAGGCCTAGTAATAGATGATATTGACTATGTTAAAGAAGTTCTTCTTCGTGAAAACTACTTCTTTATAAGTGGATATAGACATCTATTTTTAAGGGATGATGGCAGCAGAAAATTTATTAATGGCACTCACTTTAGAGAATTATATGGATTATTTAATTTTGATAGACAATTGAGAAATATACTTTTTAAAAACATTTTAATTGTTGAAAATAACTTGAAGAGTATCTTGTCTTATGTCATGAGTAAAAATCATGGTTTTAAAGAGCAAAACTATTTAAATGCCGAAAACTTTTCTAAAGATTATAATAAAACCAGACAAATTAACGATTTAATTAGAAAAATGAAAAGGCAGATAAATGTTAATGGTAAACAGCATACTGCAACTAGCCACTATATCAAGAATTATGGTTATATTCCTATGTGGGTTGTTGTAAAAGTATTATCCTTTGGAATAGTTAGTGAACTATTCTCTGTTTTACAAAAAGAAGACCAAGAGGAAATGTCTAACATCTATAATGTTTCTATTCCAAGTTTAATTAATTATTTACCTATTTTAGCAAATTATCGTAATTTATGTGCTCATGAAGATTTGTGTTTTAACAACAGAACAAATAAAAGAATTGGGCCAACTAAGTATCACGATATATTAAATATTGAAAAAGAAGATGATGAATATATATATGGTATAAATGATTTATTTGCTATTGTTATCATTATGAAACAAATACTAAAAGAAGAAGATTTTGTCTTAATGATGAATGAAATAAGTTATGAATTAGATATATTAGATGGAAAATTGGAAACAATTGGTATAGATCTAATATTAGAAACAATGGGATTCCCAGAGAATTATAAAGAGATTGTGAGGATTTAATTATGAAACAAAATTCAAAACAAAAAACAAGAGTAATAATATATGCTTTATTTGGAATATTATTGGGAGTATTTTTAGCTTATAGCTTTATATATAAATTTCCTGCTATATTTCAAGAAACAATTACTAAAATAGAAAGAGATGTTACAGTTACTGATGAAGGAATTGCAGATGCAGTAGATAATGTTTATGACTCAGTAATTGTTGTGTCTACTTATAATGATAAAAAATTAAGAGCATCAGGAAGTGGTTTTATCTACAAAATAGACGATCAAACTACTTATATTATCACCAATCATCATGTAATAGCTGATGGTAATAATTATAAGATAACTTATACTGATGGAGAGATAGTTGAAGCAAAATTACTAGGTGGAGATAATTATACAGATATAGCCATATTAAAAGTTAAAACAAAAGAGAATGCTAAGGCTGTTTCTATTGGAAAAACAGAAAGTTTAAGAGTTGGAGATACAACATTCACAGTTGGAGCACCATTAGATAACGTTTATTCTTGGACTGTTACAAGAGGAATTATTTCTGGTAAAGAAAGATTAGTTGAAGTATCTGTTGATAATAGTATGGATACAGATTATATTATGAATGTTTTACAAACTGATGCAGCAGTTAATAATGGTAATTCTGGTGGCCCTTTATGTAATTCAAATGGGGATGTGATCGGGGTTATATCTGCAAAAATATCATCTACTGGTGTTGAAGGAATGGGCTTTGCTATTCCAATTGAGATAGCTCAAGAAAAAGCAGAACAAATTATTAATGGCGAATCAAGTGAATATCCATATTTAGGTATATCTATGTTAAATATAGATGTTGCAAAAAGTGATCCAAGGTATTATGGGTATGTAACAAATAGCGAGATTACTGAAGGTGTTATTGTAATTGATGTTCAAAAGAATACTTCAGCAGCTAGTGCTAAATTACAAACTGGAGATATTATTACTAAAATAAACGATAAGAATATTAGTAATGTTGCGTATTTACGTTATGAATTATATAAATATAAAGTTGGAGATACAATAAAGATTACTTATATAAGAGATAGCAAAGAATTAAGTGCTTCAGTAAAATTATCATCTAAATTACAAACATATTAAGGAGTCTTATGAATAAAGAAGCAAGAACATATAAAAGAATTGTCGCATATTTATTGGATGTAATGCTAGTATTTTCCATTATAAGTATGGTTGCTAGTATTAGAATTATTAACCCTACATTTGATAAATATGAAGTAAAATATCAGGAATATACTGAAGTTTTAGAAAAAGCTTATAAGGAAGAAATACCCACAGAAAAAGCGATAAAGGAAAACGAAAAAAATATATATTATTTGAATAAGTATAGTGTAAGCACAAGTATAATTACAGAGATAGCTTTAATTGGTTATTTTGTGTTTTTTCAAAAAGCTACTGATGGTCAAACCTTAGGAAAGAAAATAATGAAAATTAAGGTGGTTAGTGCATCTAAGAAAAAACTTGGCTTTTCAAATTATTTTCTCAGATTATTACCTTTTTACTATGTTCTTATTGGAAATACAGTTGGAATATTTTTGAATATAATCGCGGTAGTAACTTTAAAACTTAGAATATATTCTATAGTAAATTCAATAATTATTTATACGTTTTTATTAATAGCTATTGCTTCTTTCGTGATGATATGTTATCGAAATGATAAAAGAGGATTGCATGATTTAATTGCTAAAACAAAAGTTATTGAAGAGTAAGTAGGAAACTACTTACTTTTTTTATATTATTCTTTTAAATAAAGACTTTTTTTTGTATAATAAATCTAGGTGATTGCATGAAAAAGTTTTATAAAATACTTGAAGACATGATTCAAAAATCATTGCAAGATAGTGGTTATAATGTTTCTAGTGTAGTTGTTAATGAATCAAATAGACCAGACTTAGGTGAATATCAATACAATGGGTCGATGACTTTAGCTAAGGAATTTCATAAAAGTCCAATTGAAATTGCTAAAGATATAGTTGAAAAATTATCTAAAGATTCATTTTTTAAGGATGTGAATATAGCTGGTCCAGGATTTATTAATATGACTATTAGTGACCAAGCATTAATAGATTGGACTAATATTGATGATTATAAATATGAAAAGATAGATAAAAAGATATTTTTAGATTATGGTGGTGCAAACGTTGCTAAAAGTTTGCACGTTGGACACTTAAGAAGTGCCAACATCGGTGAGGCCCTAAAAAGATTATGCAATTATTTAGGCTATGAGACTATATCAGATACTCACTTAGGAGACTGGGGTAGGCCTTTAGGATTAGTTATATTAGAATTATCTAAAAGATATCCAAATTGGTCTTATTTTAATGGTTCTCACACAGGAGATTATGAAGATGTAGATATAACTAATGCTTTATTAGAAGAAATATATCCATATGCTTCCAATAAAGCTAAAGAAGATGCTTCTTATTTAAAAGAAGCTCAAGAAATGACAAAAAGATTACAAAATCATGAAAAAGGTATTTACGATTTATGGTTAAAAATAATGGAGGTTTCTAGAAAGAGCATTCTAAGTATCTATAAACGTTTAAATACAACATTTGATTTATATAAAGGCGAAAGTGATGAAGAAGAATTTATTCCAGAATTATTAGACTATTTAAACAAAATTAATATTTTGGAGGATAGTGAAGGAGCTAAGGTTATATTTGTTTCTGAAGAAGATGATAAGTTAGAAATACCCCCTATGTTAATACTAAAGAGTGATGGAGGTTTGTTATATAGCACAACTGAATTAGCAACTATTTATGATCGAATTAAAGCCTATAATCCTAATGAAATATGGTATTTAGTAGATAAAAGACAAGAATTACATTTTGTTCAAGCTTTTCGTGCCGCTTATAAAGCTAAGATAGCTCCAAAGGAGACAAAATTAGTATTTGCTGGTTTTGGAACAATGAATGGTCCGGATGGTAAACCATTTAAAACTCGTGATGGTGGAGTAATGCGCTTAGAAGATTTATTATCATCAGTTAAAGATGAATGTTTGAAAAGATTGAATAGTGATATTACAAATAATAGAGAAGAAATTGCTGAGAAAATAGCTATTTCTGTAGTCAAGTATGCTGATCTTTTACCAGTTAGAGATTCTGACTATGTATTTGATTTAGAAAAATTCTGTGATTTAGAAGGCAAAACTGGACCATATATTTTATACTCTGTAGTTAGAATGAAGTCTTTATTAACTAAAGCTAAGGAAAGTAACATCAATTATAGTAAGATTAGTGTTATTTCCAGTGAATATGATAGGAAATTAATGTTACTGCTAAACAACTTAGATAGTGTTTTAAACAAATCATTTAATAATAAATCATTAAATGATATTACTGAATATCTATATGATTTAACAACTAGTTATAATAGATTTTATACTGAACATATTATTTTAAAAGAAGAAAATGAATTAAAAAGGGAATCATGGCTATGTTTAACTAAAATTGTTTATGAAATAACTAATCTATTATTAAATATTTTGGCTATAGAGGTTCCAGAAAAAATGTAATAAAAAATGCTCAATTACTATTGAGCATTTTTTATGTCTTTTTTATTAAATTCTTTAGCTAATACCCCGTTGGATAGAAGTATATCATAACTTTTAGGTTCAATTATTAAATCATATTCTCCCAAGTATTCACATATTTTAGAATTAAATCCTAATTTAAATCTATTTAAGCCACTATACTTATTTTCGTTTTTAAAGTCTCCAACAACTCCATTTAAATTCAAGTAGTCATATTCATTCTTATAATAATTAATAATATTATAATGAAGATAATAATTAGGAGCAAATCTTTTATAATTTTGATTATATCCGCTATAAAGAATTGATACAGTATTATTATGTTTAATACATATTGCTCCAGCTAAAACAACTCTATTATTCTCTTGCATACCCTTAGTAGCTTCTAAAATATCATTTTTATATGTAAGTATAGTTCTATCACTACTCATTTTGGCATTAATAACTTTGCTACTGTAATTATTAGCTATTAAATAATTCAATTTAGTATTTTTTTCTAATTCTTTATCATATGCATTTTGACTATTTTGTAAAAATGAATAATAATCTACAGTAACTAAGAATAAATCAATATTATCGTCTTTAGAAAATACAGTCCACAAATCTTTATAAAAGAATTCTTCTCTATTAATTTTATTTTTTACTATTTCATAGAAATCACTTAAGAAACTATTGTCATATTTTTTAAACACTAATCCTTTTCTAGATCCTTTACGTATTTTATTTTTAGTATTCTTATCTATATCCATATCATTGAAATTATTTAAATCAATAATTGCATTAAATCTTGGTAAAGATGATTCAAAATATAAATTATCTTTAAGTTTTTTATAACCATAATTAGGAAGTATTTCTTTTAAAATACTATCACTATTATAAAATATTTCATTATTATTTAATTCTCCAATTATAATATTAGGATTTACTTTTATGAAAACAAAATTTTTAGCATAATAATGCTCTTTTAATTTTTTAGTCCATTCTTCTAGTAATTCTTGATTATTATAATCTATAAGAAATCCTCTGGGAGCATAACCATAGAAGCATTTTATTCCGATGGGCTTGATTAAAATTAAAGAAGCCGCTTTAATAATGCCATATTCATCAATTAAACCAACTAAATCATAATCATAACCATGTTCTGCTGATAGCAAACCATAGTTTATGGTTTGATAAAAGCTGCCCAATGGATGACTTTCAGAGAAGCTCTTAAACTCATCAACAGTTAATTCTCTAAATGTCATACGAGTTACCTCCTTTTCATCGCTTAGTATTATAGCACGAAAATATGTTTTTAAAAAGCAATTTTGCAAATTGATTGCTAAATGATTAGTAATCTAGTATAATTTAATAGGTGATATTATGTTTGAAGTTCTATTTGGAAAAGTAAAGGGAGTTTTTAATCGCATCACGCTTATTTCATTAGTTTTTTCATTATTATGTGTTATTTCTGGAATTATGTTTTTATCTAATTCTGAATTAAGTAATAGTGTAGTAGCAATTATAAGTGGAATCATATTAATAATAAATGGCGTCAATGTTGTTTATTCATATTTTGTTCGTAGAGATATTTCATTATTTAACAATAATTTAATATATGGAGCATTCTTAATAATAATTGGTATATTAGTTATTAGTATGCATAATATATTGAGGATATTATTAGCAATATATTTAATTATTGCTGGTATTCAAAAAATGAATATTGCATTAGTTCTTAGAAAATTTAATGAAGATTCATGGTTAATTACTTTAGTAATAGGAATATTATTTTGTGTAATAGCTATAGTTACTATATTAACTAATAATGATATGTTAGTTAAAGTTACAGGCATTTACTTACTTGGATACGGACTTATTAATTTCATTAATGTTTTGTTATTAAGACGTCGTAGTGAAAACTTTTTGGTTTAGTAAATAGATGTGTAAAACATCTATTTTTTATTGTTAAAGGGTTGCAATTTAGTTATACTAGATATGAAGGTGAAGTTTGATGAATATAAAAGAAATCGTAGCAAGAGAGATACTAGATAGTAGAGGAAATCCAACCATAGAAGTAGAAATGACTCTTGCCAATAATATAAGTGCAGTAGCATCAGTTCCTAGTGGTGCTTCAACTGGCTCTAAAGAGGCTTTAGAGTTACGTGATGGTGATTTATCTAGATATAATGGTAAAGGTGTCTTAAAAGCCGTAGAAAACGTTAATACAACTATTAGAAATGCTTTAATTGGGCAAAAATTAGATCAAGTTAGTGTTGATAAGACTTTATTAAAATTAGATGGAACTAAAAATAAGAGCAATTTGGGCGCAAATGCAATGTTGGCTGTTTCTTTAGCATCATTAAAATGCTTAGCAAAGTTGCAAAATAAAGAATTATTTGAATATATTACTTATGGAAAGGTTAGTTTACCAATTCCAATGATTAATATAATCAATGGCGGCGCTCATGCTGATAATAGTTTAGATGTTCAAGAATTTATGATTGTACCTATAATAAAAGGAGAAGCCAAAAGAATTCAAGCCGCCTCTGAAATATTTCACACTCTAAAAAATATATTAAAGAAGAAAGGGTTATCAACAGGAGTAGGCGATGAAGGAGGATTTGCTCCTAATTTATCTAAAACTACTGAGGCCTTGGATTTGATTTTAGATGCGATTAATGAAGCTAATTATAGACCTGGAAAGGAAGTTTTGATTGCTTTAGATGTTGCGGCCTCTGAGATATACGATAAAGAAAGTAATGCTTATAAAATAGATGGAAAATTATTGAATAGTAATGATTTAGTTAAATATTATATTGACTTAGTTAGAAATTATCCTATTATAAGTATCGAAGACCCATTTGAAGAAGGGGATTTTGAAAGCTTAGCAGTTTTAACTAAACTAATTGGATCTAAAGTTATGTTAGTTGGAGATGATTATTTTTGTACTAATTCTGAACTATTGGAAGAAGGTATAAAAAGCAACGCTGGCAATGCAATATTACTTAAAGCCAATCAAATTGGAACAATTTCAGAGATGACAAAGACAATAATGGTTGCTAAGAAGAATAATTATAAAACAATTATTTCACATCGAAGTGGCGAAACAGAGGATACCTTTATTGCTGATTTAGCTGTAGGTTTTGGTATACCATTTATCAAAACAGGATCAGTTTGTAGAGGAGAAAGAATAGCTAAATATAATAGATTAATGAAAATTGAGGATATATTAAACAAGTAGGAAGGAGAACACATGGGAAGTTTTGAGGATATTTTTACAGCCCAAAACAATGTAAACGCTAAAGTTGGAGAAATTATGGGGCTGTTATGGACTAGGATTCAAGAGAATCCAGAAGATGAGTTTAATCAATATTTAATGAAGTCATTGCAAGATGTTGCAATATCTTTAATTGATTGTCAAAGAGAATTAACTTCAGCATATTGTAAAGATGATTACAAAGAGACCGTTTTAAGTGGTTTAGATGATGAAGAAAATCGATTAAATGCGGCAATTAGTTATACAAATGGAGTTATAAAATAACTTCTTTTTTTTGTTAAAATAGACTTTTATTTAACTTTATTTTATAATGATATTGGTGATTGTATGAAAAAAACTGTTGATGGTAATAATGCTTGTAGTAGAGTTGCATATCTATTTAGCGAGATATCAAGCATTTATCCAATAACTCCATCAAGCCCAATGGCTTCGAATATTGATAAACTTAGTTCTACTGATTTAAAAAACATTTTTGGTAGTTGGACTAAGGTAGTTGAAATGCAAAGCGAAGCTGGAGCAGCTGGGGCTCTACATGGAGCTTTGCTCTCAGGTTCTTTGGCATCTACATTTACCTCTAGTCAAGGATTATTACTAATGATTCCTAATATGTATAAAATAGCTGGAGAATGTTTACCTGGAGTAATTCATGTAGCATCAAGAACAGTTGCTACTCATGCTTTATCAATTTTTGGTGATCACTCTGATATATATGCAACAAGACAAACTGGATTTTGTATGTTATCATCATCCAATGTTTTTGATGCTCAAAATTTAGCTGCAGTAGCGCATTTATCTGCCATAAAAGGTAGCCTTCCATTCATTCATTTCTTTGATGGTTTTAGAACTAGTCACGAATTAAATACAATTGAGTCCATAGATGATAAAGATTTATTAAAATTAGTTCCTTGGAAAGAAATTAATGAATTTAAAAAGAAGAGTTTGAATGTTTCTCATGATGTTCAATATGGTATGGCTGAAAATGAAGATATTTATTTTCAAACAGTTGAAGCCAGAAATGAACTTTATAATAATATGCCTGATATAGTTAATAGTTATATGGAAAGTATAAATGAAGTTATGAAAACTGATTATCATCCATTTAATTATTATGGCGCTAAGAATGCTCAAAATATAATTATAGCAATGGGAAGTGTTACTGAAACAATAAAATTAGTAGTGGATGAAATAAATAAAAATGGTGGATCAGTAGGTATGATTAATGTTCATTTATATCGTCCATTTAGTCAAAAGTATTTATTAGATGTTTTACCTAGTTCTGTTAAAAAAATTGCTGTTTTAGATAGAACTAAAGAATCTGGTAGTCCTGGAGAACCATTATACTTAGATATCTTAGGAGCATTAAAAGATAAAGATATTGAAATAGTTGGAGGAAGATATGGCTTATCAAGCAAAAATACTACTCCATCAGATATTTATAGTGTTTATGAAATGCTTAATAATAAATTAAAGAATAATTTTACAATAGGCATAGAAGATGATGTAACTAATCTAAGTTTAGATAAAAAAATAATTAATATTAAATTAGACTGTGAAGAAGCTAAAATATATGGCTTTGGTTCTGATGGAATGGTTAGTGCTAGTAAAGAACTATTAAAGATTATTTCTGAAGAAGATAAATATGTTCAAGGCTATTTTGAATATGACTCTAAAAAGTCTGGAGGAGTTACTGTATCTAATTTAAGATGGAGTTCAAATAAAATAGATGCTCCATTCTATGTTTTAAATCCTAAGTTAGTTGTAGTAACTAAAGAAGAATATTTCCATAAGTTTAATTGCTTACATGATATTGAAGATAAAGGAATATTGCTTATTAATACTCCTAAAAAAGAAGAAGAGTTAAATAACTATTTGCCTAATGATATTAAAAAAATATTATTAGATAAAGATATTAAAGTATATTATATAGATGCTTCTAAAATAGCTAAAGATAATAATATAAATGGTAAAATTAGTAAGATAATGGAATTACTAATATTGAATTTATTAAATGTTAAAGATGGAATTAAAATAATAAGTGAATTAATAAAAGAATCATTTAAGAGTAAAGGCGAAGAAGTAATAAACAATAATATTAATTCAATTAATATGGCTTTAGAAAACTTAAAAGTTTTAGATAAAGTTTCCTTAACTGATGAGCCCGTGAAACTAAAGAAAAACATCTATGATAGAATTAATGCTAGATTAGGTAACGAAATAAAGGTAAGTGAATTGATTCCATTTAGAAATGGTGCTTTTCCATGTGATTTAAGTAAATATGAAAAAAGAAAGACTGCTTATGAAGTTCCTTTATGGAATCCTGAGAAATGTATTGAATGTGGAATGTGTAATATAGTTTGCCCTCATGGAGTTATAAGACCATTATTATTAAAAGAAGATGTTGGAAAACCAAGTATAATAAATAAAGAATATAACTATTATTTAGCTATATCTGAATATGATTGTACTAACTGTGGTTTATGTATTAAAAATTGTCCAACTAAATCTTTAAGTTTTGGTTTAGGAAATAAAAATAATAGAAAAATAGTTGAAAAATATTTTGAAAACTATGAAAATCCTAAAGTTTTAGATAAGTATAATGTTAAAGGAGCAAGCTTTGAAAAAAGTGAGTTTAAATTCCATGGTGCTTGCGCTGGTTGTGGTGAAACACCATACATAAAATTATTAACTCAATTATATGGACAAGAATTAGTAATAGCGAATGCCACTGGCTGTTCATCAATATATGGTGGAAGTGTTCCATCAACACCATATAATATTCCTTGGGCAAATTCTTTATTTGAGGATAATGCAGAATTTGCACTGGGCATACATTTATCATATGAAAATCAAAGAGATAGAATAAAAGATATAATCTTAAATAGTATTGAATCTGTAGATAAAGAAGTAAAAAGTTCTTATCAAAAATGGTTAGATAATATTAATGATTCTAAAATAACCTTAGAAGTTAAAGAAGAACTAAAAGGAAAAGATATTCCAAAAGAATTAAAAGAATTATTAGATTATGTTCCATCTAGAGTAGTCTGGGCAGTTGGTGGAGATGGCTGGGCATATGACATTGGCTTTGGAGGATTAGACCATGTTATGAATCAAAATAAGAACATTAAGTGCTTAATTCTAGATACCGAAGTTTATTCAAATACAGGTGGCCAAATGAGTAAAGCAAGTAATATGGGTGCTGTGGCAGAATTTGCTAATTTAGGTAAAAGAACTACTAAAAAAGATTTATTTAGAATAGCTATGGCTTATCCAAATTGCTATGTTGCAAGCATTGCTATGGGAGCTAATCCAATGCACACAATCAAAGTATTTAAAGAAGCTATGGAACATAATGGTCCAGCAATCATAATTGCTTATTCTCCGTGTGTAGAACATGGTATTAAATCTGGTATGTCTTGTTCTGTAAGCGAAGGTAAATTAGCGGTAGATGTAGGTTATCAATTGTTAATGAGATATAATCCTGAAGAAGAAAAATTATATTTAGATAGTAAGGAACCTAACTTTGATAGATATGAAGAATTTTTAAATAATGAAGTTAGATTTAATGCATTGAAAATTAAAGATAAAGATTTAGCTAAAGAATTACTAACTAGTCAAAAAGAATATGCTATTAAAAGATATAACTATTATAAAAAAATGGTAGATTAATAATCTATCATTTTTATTTTTAAATAAATAAAAAAAACGAGAGCATATTAACTTATGCTCTCAAAGAATAAAAAGGGGTTGACTAGTGTGATACTAGCTCCAATCCGAGGTTTTCTCGAATTGGTGATTATTATCCTAATCGATTTTATTCACTTTGTCAACAATTTTTATCTCTTTTTTTTTAACTTTTTTTTCACGCTCTAAAATATCCCTTGCGGCCACTAATCCAGTGGCTCCAGCTGCAACAATATTTCCAGCTTTTCCAGCTCCATCTCCGACAAAATACATGTTATAATCTTCTAATTTCATTTTATTATCTGTAGTAATTTCATTACTAAAAAATTTTATTTCTGGACCATATAATAATGTTTCGCCATTATTGACTCCAGGGATAATTTTATCTAATGTTTCTAATCCCTCTAAGATGTTTTTAATTATTCTATGAGGAAGAACTAAAGCAAGATCACCTGCAACTACATCTTTTAAAGTTGGCTCCACAAATCCTTTATTGATTCTTTCTATAGTACTTCTTCTACCCATTCTTAAATCTCTTAATGATTGAACAATAGGTTTTCCATCTCCTAAGGTATTTGCTATCTTAGCAATTGATTCACCATATTCCCTTGTATTAGTTACCGGATGTGTTAAATTAACTTTAGAAATGAAAGCAAAATTAGAATTATTTGATTTTGTGTCTTTTAATGCATGACCATTTACACATATGTAGCCATAATAATTTTCTTTAGTAACAAATCCTTCAGGATTAGTACAAAATGTTCTTATTTGATCATTATATGTATCGGTTCTAATAAATATAGTTGGATCATAAATAGTTGAACATATTCTTTTTAATATTTCTTTTCTTACTTCAACTCTAACACCAATCTCAATACTTTGAGATACATAAGGTATATTATATTTATCTGCTAATTCTTGCACCCATTTAGCTCCAGTTCTGCCTGGGGCTACAATGACATATTTAGATTTAATAACAATATCTTTTTTCTTGGATTTATACACAACATTAAATATATCATCCTTATATTCAATATCTGTTACTTCAGCTCTTTCTAGTAATTCAACACCTTTATCTTTTAGATAATTAGTCCAATTATCAATATACTCAGGTAAATGATCGCTTCCTAAATGCTTTTGCTTAATAATCAATAAATTAGCGCCAACTTTAGCAATTTCTTCTTGTATTTTTCTAGCTTCATCCATATTAGTAGGATAGGCATCACTATCCATACCAAATTTATTAAAAATTGCTTCAGTATCATCTATTAATTTATTTGCTTCAGATATACTCATATATTTAAATAAATCAGATTTTCCTAATTTAGGAATGAAGTTTAATTTTCCATCAGAAAATGTTCCAGCTCCTCCATAACCAGAAAGAATTCCACAAGGTTGGCAGTTAACACATTTTCCAGTTATTTTCATAGGGCAGGTCCTATGGTTAGCAAAAGAACCTTGATCTAATAGCAATATCTTTAAATTTTTATTATTTTCAATTAATTCGTAGGCGGCAAATAATCCTGCAGGACCTGCCCCGACAATAGTTACATCAAACATAATAACCTCCTAAAACACTCTATATTTTATCATATAAATTATTATAATTATAGATGGTGTTTTATATTTGATATAATTATAAAAAGATTGTATAATCTAATTGAGGAGAATAATTATGGAGTTTAAGAGTGATAAACGTTTAAGATATCTTTATTTATTATTTTTATGGGGTTCTTTTCTATTATGTATGATTTTATTCACTACGTTAATAGTTAATCATTATCAATATTGTTTATTTCTTGTTATTTTAATATTTATAATTACTTTAAATTTGTTGAAAATATTGAGATTCGAAAAAATTATTTATAATGATAATAAGAAGATTATTGAGATTTATACGCATTATAATGAACATGATAATGCAAAAGATTTTGGCGCATGTAAAAGTGAATATAAAATAGTTAAAGTTAATAAGATTATCAAACTAATAAGTTTTTCTATACTTAAGGGCGAGTTTGAATTAACTAGAGAGATGAAAGATAATTTAAAGGGAGATCTTGAAACTAAATCCAAAGGAGTTAAAACTGTAGTTATTCCTAGAATGATTGAAAAAGAAAAAGAATTATTAGGTATGTTGGAAAAGGAGTTAAACAATGAAAAATAAAAATGTTTCGTTAATTAGTGGTATTTTATGGACTATTATTGGGTTTGTTATATTTTTTAATCCAGATATAGTAGTTAAATTCATTTCCTATTTTGTTGGAGGAGTTTTAATAGCAGTAGGAGCTTATAAAATAATTAATTATCGTATAAAAGATAAAAATTTAGGAGTAGTAAATACTAATGAAATGGCCTTCGGCATTAGTGCTTTGGTTTTGGGAATATTATTTATATTCTTAGCTGGCACTATAGAACTAATTGTTAGATTTATTATGGGTGGTTATTTAATAATTGCTGGAGTTGCTAGATTATATAATACTTTCTATACTACTGATAGAGATTCTAAGTTCTATGCTTTAATTATCATGGGATTTTTATTCATAGCAGTAGGATTGTATATAATATTAGTTTCTAATGTTACATTATCTATTCTTGGATTATTGATGGCTATATATGGAATAATTGATATAGTTAGTTTCTTTGTATATAAAGATAGTTTTGTATTTAATAAAAATGATAAAAAGGAAATAGGTATTAAAGAAGCAGAAGTCGTTGAAGAAAAAGAAGATGACGATGAAGAAAAAGAAGAACCAAATGAAGAACCAAAAGAAGACCCAAAAGATAAGAAAAAAGGAAAGAAAAAGTAGATTATGATATTAAAATTTGTTATTCCAGATAAAATATATAAACCAATAGTGTTTATATTAATTGCTTTCGTTGTATATATTATTTTATCTAAAGTTATTAATAAAGTTTTAGTTATTAATAAATTTGGAATTAAAAAGAGTAAAGTTCAACAAAAAAGAGAAGCTACAATTGTTAACTTAATAAAGAATGTTACTAAATATATTATAGCGTTTATTACAATTATCAGTATTCTTGGTGTATATGGTGTTAAAACCACTAGTTTGATTGCCTCAGTGGGAGTAGCTGGAGCAATAATCGGTTTAGCTTTTCAAGATATTATCAAAAACTTACTAGCAGGTATTACAATTATATTTGATAATCATTATATGCAAGGTGATGTTGTAACTATAAATGGATTTAAAGGAGAAGTTATAGAACTAGGATTACAAGCCACTAAGATAAAATCTTATAGTGGAGAAGTAATGGTTATAGGTAATAGTTTAATAACAAGTGTAATCAACCATAGTATGTATAATACTAAATTAATATTAGAATTACCTATTAGTAAAGATGTCTCTATTAGTTCTTTAGAATCTATGTTAAAAGTAGTTGGTAAAAAGATACGTGAAATGAATGAAGTTCAAGACGAAGTTCATTTCCTAGGTGTAGAAAAGCTAAACGCTAATAACTATATCTATAAAGTTGAAATTGATTGTTTACCAAATAACCATTATGGTGTTAATAGGGCATTTATGAAGTATTTAAAAGAAGAATATGAGAAAAATAACATAAATGTTCCAAGTGAATATTTAGAAATTAAATCTACTAAATAGTAGATTTTTTGTTGGATAAAACATCGTAATTATGGTATTATATAGATATATAATAGAAATAATAATAAAGGGATGTTAACAACATTCTTTTTGGGGTGTATAAATGAGGAAGTTGGACAAAAAAAATAAATTATACATAGTATTATAGTTATAGTAGTTCTAATAATAGGGCTTCCTTTTACATTGGCTTATTTTACTGTTCATACAAATAGTAGTTTTGGAACATTTTTAATTCAAAGTAGTATTGAAAATAGAATCCCAGATATAACAATCAATGTAAATGGAACGCTAAATAAATCAGCTAATTATACAAGAAGTATAAGTTGTTCAACAGGAGCATCCCCATATTGGAATAGAAAATTGGATGGTTTAGTATTTAGTAATGTAGCAGATGAAGATGAAGTATGTGGACTAACTTATACCCAAGATACAAGCAATCATAGTAGTTCATTATTATCAACTATTGTTCAAAACACTGCTGTTGATGAAACAAATGCTACATATCCGAGTTATTTAACTCCAAATAATAAAACACCTAGTTTAGTAAATCCGGTTCAATATGATTATAGTAGTGCTACAGCAACAAGTAGCACATCAGGTATTGGTTCACTATCAGTATGGAGTTTAAATAATAATAACGAATATGAATCTAACCCAAGTGCAATGACCTATAATGGAAATAGATATTATCATCTATATGCAGGAATTCCAGAAAATGGATCATATAAAATATGTTATACAATAGCATCTGGTTCCGATTCGACGAATAATGGATTATACATAGCAGTAAATGGAACTAACAAAACCAATATTTTAGCTTCAACAAATGGAGAAGTATCGGGATGTTACGATTTTGGTTCTTTATCAACGAGTGATTATATTAATATATCAGAAAGAAAATACAATGCCTCAGCAACTCCACCGGTAATAACATTTAGGATAGAAAAGGGAACACCAAGAACCATTGACGCTGGCTATAGATATGAAGGAACAAATCCTAACAATTATATATGGTTTAATAATGAGATTTGGAGAATAATAGGATTAGTTCCAACATGTACAAGTGCTAATTGTGCAACTTCACAAGACTTAGTGAAAATAATCAGAAAAGAGCCATTAGGAACTTTGACTTATGATGCGAAAACATCATCAACAGTAACTGGCATATGGGGAAATAATACTTTATACTCACTGTTGAATAATTATTATTGGGGAAGACAAAATGCTTCTCAAAAGTCTGGTGGTGGTTGTTCGGGATATTCTACTTATAATGCCTCTACGTGTGATTATAGAGTAATAGGATTGTCTTCCAATACATATTACGGTAGTATGGTAGAGAATGTATATTGGAATACAGGAGCAAGTGAAGTATTGGCTGTTGCTGCTCAAGTGTACGAAAATGAATTGACAAACCAAATTGTTCAGGGCTATGTTGGTTTGTTAAATGCTAGTGATTATGGTTTTGCTGCTAACATTGCTCACACTACAAATCTATTTAATTACAACACAAGCCAAATATCACTAGCTAATTGGTTATGCAATAATGAAACCATGTGGCTTATTACAGCCGATCCGGATTCATCAAGAGCAATTTTTGTTGATATGCTTGCCAGAATAGACCAGACCAGTACCGGTGGAACTAGTAATGGAATAAATACTGGAATGAACGTTTTGCCAGTTGTCTATTTATCACCAAGTGTGTATGTAGTAAGTGGAACAGGGACAGAAGCAGATCCATACATAATAGCAAAGGGACCAACATATTTGTATTATAATACTTCAGTTGATAATAACGTTTATACAGATAATAGTGTTGTAAAAGGATATCATACTTATATAAAAGAGTTAGAAGGAAGTAATAGATATTGGGTTTGTGGTTATAATAGTGCAGTAAGTTCTGATGAAATATGCTTTGAATATAATACGTGGTCACAAGCAAGTAACTATTATAATACATACACTAGTCAAGGAATACCATGTAGTCAAACAAGTTCAAGAGTAACATGTCCAAATAACGGATCCCCAGATTGTTATATTAATAATGCCGGCACAGTTTATTGCAACTATGGAGATGGACGTCGAACTTGTCAAGTAGTTAATGGAGTTCCAAGTTGCAGAAATAATATGTAAAAAAATAAGAAAGGAGGAACTCAATGAAAAAGAAATATATATTATTAATTGTAATAGGAATAATATCAACAACATCTTTGTTAATAGTTTTAGTAAGTAAAAATAACCCAAAGAAGTTTATGCAAGATGGAGTTATGTTTGCAGTTAAAGTGGACGGAGTTCCTCAAGATCATTTTCCAAATGATGGAAATAAATATTATGTAGATATAGAATGTGAAAATGCAAGAGGCCAATGGAAAAGATTACCTGATTCAAATGGTAATAACGAAGATTTTAAAATATTTATTGATGATATAGAAAACAATGTTACATGTAGTGCTGATTTTCAAACAATTAGTATAGATGATAATGATGAACCATATAAGTTAAGCAATGTTATTAAAAATACCGCCACACATATAAATAGTTTATCTATTCCAAATTTTAATTCGACAGTTAATATTAATACGAATATAAGTCCAGTTCAATATGATTATAGTAACGCTACAGCATCAAGTAGTCATTCTGGAATAGGTTCATTATCAGTATGGAGTTTAAACGCAAATAATGAATATGAATCTGATCCGAGTTTAATGACTTATAGTGGAAGTAGATATTATCACATATTTGCTCCAGTTCCAGAAGAAGGTTATTATCAAATATGTTATACGATAGCATCTGGGTCAAGTTCAACGTCTAATAGATTGTATATAGCTATAAATTCAACGACAAGAACAAACATTAGCTCGTCAACTTCAGCTGCCGTAACAGGTTGTTATAATTTGGGAAAATTAAAAACGAGTGATAAGTTCAACATTTCTGAGTATAGATATAGTTCATCAACAGCTCCTAAAATAACATTTACAATAGAAAAAGCAACAACAGAAGAGACTAGCCCGGGATATAGATATATAGGAGTTAATCCAAATAATTATATATGGTTCAACAATGAGATGTGGAGAATAATAGGGTTAGTTCCAACGTGTACATCATCTGGATGTGTAACTTCAGAAAATTTAGTTAAAATTGTAAGAAAAGATTCGATAGGCTCCATAGCATACGATTCTAAGTCTACGCCGACTGGAGCATGGGGTGGAAACAGACTTTATTCATTATTAAATTCATACTATTGGGGAAAACAAAATGGAACTAATACTAGTGGTTGTTATGGATATCAAACAACCACGAAAGTAAAATGCGATTATAGCGTAATTGGTTTATCATCTTCTGATTATTATGGAAGTATGGTTGAGAATGTTTACTGGAATACCGGTAGTGTAGATACTTCAAAGTATATTAATGATGTCTATATAAGTGAGAGAAGCAAACAAGATATTCAGGGACAAATTGGCTTGATGAATGCAAGTGATTATGGCTATATTATAAGCCAAAATGGTAATGTAACCATTGGCAGTTATGGGACTGATAATTGGGTTGTTGTAAACAAAGTAATGTTTATGAATGTTTCCGCTTCTAATTCTACTCAAAATATTAGAATACTGAACGGATATTCCTCATCTTCATTGTATGGTTCAGTCCCAGCTTCAATACCAGCTGGTAATCCTGGAAGCGTTTTGCCCGTAGTCTATCTATCTCCAAATGTATATGTAGTTGGAGGCGACGGAACTGAGGCAACGCCATACCAAATTGCAAAATATTCTAGTTAAAAAAAGAAATAAGTAATTACTTATTTCTTTTTTATTGTTATGGTCCAAATGCTATTACCTAGATAATTACCATCTTTATCTAGATCATCTTTAATGTATGAGAATGCAGATAGTTTAATATCTGAATTTAATTCATTTATTTGTTTTCCTGCAGTTAGTTTAATTGATGTTAATAAAGTATCTTTATTATATTCTTCTTCCGTGGTATGACTATACCATTCACCATTTCGATGATAATCATCATAAAGATATACTTCTAAATAGTTATTATATTCTTCAGCATCAATCGGGCTAAGTATAGTTTTTGTTACTTCTTCATCATTAATAGAAAAATTCAATATATATCCTATTCTATAATCATCTATATTTTCATAATTATTTTTATAATTATCAAATACACTTATTTGTTTACCACCACTTATTTTCTCTTCTTGAGTATAATATACTTCAAATGAAGATATATCTTTGTGATAAGTCCAAACTTCTTCATATTCATTAACCAAAACTCTATTTGAACCGTTTTTATAGTTCTTATATAATCCAAGTTTTATTGGATTATTATCAACATATTTAACCTCTTCCTCTTCTTCTTTGTTTTCTTCAACTTCTTTAGTTTGTTCTTCTATTGTTTTTGTTTCATGTTTGGGTATTAAAACAAATACTATTACCCCACATGCTACTATAAAAAGAAATAATGCTATTTTTTTCATAAAATCACCTATGAATATATTATAACATGTATAAATAAAAATTAAATGGTTATAATAATAGAGTAGAGATAAATCTCTACAATGGGCCACTAGTTTCTATAGTGGCTTTTTATTTAAAAGAAATTGACTAACGGACAATTGTTTGTTAAACTATTATAGTGATTTTTTAGATAAGTGGTGATAATATGGACAAAATTATTATAAGAGGAGCTAGAGAAAATAACTTAAAAAATATTGATTTAGAACTTCCAAAAAACAAATTAATTGTCATGACTGGAGTATCTGGATCAGGCAAATCTAGTTTAGCTTTTGATACAATTTATCAAGAAGGGGAAAGAAGATATGTTGAAAGTTTATCAGCATATGCTCGTCAATTTATTGGTAATAATGATAAGCCTGATGTAGATTCAATTGAAGGATTATCACCAAGTATATCAATTGATCAAAAAACTACAAATAAAAATCCTCGTTCAACAGTTGGAACCATAACTGAATTATATGATTATTTAAGATTATTATATGCTAGAATTGGTATACCTTATTGTCCTAATCATCATATACCAATAAAGAGTCAAAGTATTGAAGAAATGACTAATAAAGTTCTTGATATGGAAGAAGGAACAAAAATTGAAATCTTTGCTCCGGTAGTTCGTGGTGAAAAAGGAACTCATAAAGAATTAATTGATGATTTAAGAAGTAAAGGTTTTTCTAAGATAAGAGTTAATGGAAAACTATATTCAGGTTCTGAAGAAATACTTTTAGAAAAAAATATTAAAGATGAAATATATGTATTGATAGATAAATTATTAATATCTAAAGAAGAAAGAAGTAGAATATTTGAAGCTTTAGAGACAAGTTCAAGAATGGCTAAAGGACTAGTTATTATTAAAGTTAATGATAATGAAGAAATATTAATGAGTGAAAACTATGCTTGTCCTTACTGTAACTTTTCAATTACTGAGTTAGAACCAAGAATGTTTTCTTTTAATAGTCCCTATGGCGCTTGCTATGAATGTAAAGGCCTAGGAACTAAATTAAAGATAAGTGAAGATTTAATTATTCCTGATAGGAATAAAAGTATAAATGAAGGCGCCATTACTGCCCTTAACTTAGACAATAATATGTATATGAGTAGTCTTAAAACTGTAGCAGAACACTATAATATAGATTTAAATCAACCTATTAAAGATATGCCTAGGGAAGATTTGAATGTTATATTATATGGCACTGAGGATGTAATGAATTTTCATTATGTATCTAAAAATGGTTCAACTAGAGATACATTATCTAGATATGAAGGAATAATAAATAATTTAGAGAGAAGATATATTGAAACTAGTTCTTCTTGGATTCGTGAATGGATAGAAAAATATATGGTTGAATCTACTTGCCCTAGTTGTCATGGCACTAGATTAAAAGAGGAAATCCTAGCAGTTAAGATTAATAACAAAAACATATATGAAATGACAACCATGTCTATAGATGAATTACATGATTTTATTAGTAACTTAAAACTAAATAATGAAGAAAAAGAAATAAGTAATTTACTTATCAAAGAAATATTATCAAGATTAACATTTTTATTAAATGTTGGCTTGAGTTATTTATCTCTAGAAAGAAGTGCTGCATCTCTTTCAGGAGGTGAAGCACAAAGAATAAGACTTGCTACTCAAATAGGTAGTAGATTATCTGGAGTTTTATATGTTTTGGATGAACCATCAATTGGACTTCATCAAAGAGATAATGAAAAATTAATCAATTCTCTAAAAGAAATGCGTGATTTAGGTAATACTTTAATAGTAGTAGAACATGATAGTGAAACTATGTTATCTGCAGATTACTTAGTAGATGTTGGTCCTGGTGCTGGTGATGATGGGGGTTATATTGTTGCAGCAGGAACTCCTGAAGAAGTAATGAAAAATGATAAGAGTATAACTGGTAGATATTTAGCTGGAAAAGAAAAAATTGATATTCCTAAGAAGCATAGAAAAGGCAATGGCCTTTTCCTTGAAGTTAAAGGTGCTAAAGAGAATAATTTACAAAATATCAATGTTAAATTTCCATTAAATAAATTTGTCGTTGTAACTGGAGTATCTGGATCTGGTAAATCAACTTTAGTTAACGAAATTTTATTCAAAAGTCTTCATAGAGAGTTCTATAAGACTAGAGATATTCCAGGCAAATGTAAAAGTGTCACTGGTATAGAAAATATTGATAAGGTAGTTAATATTAGCCAAGATGCCATCGGCAGAACTCCAAGGAGTAACCCAGCCACTTATGTTGGTGTATTTGATGATATTAGAGATGTATTTGCTAATATGAAAGAAGCTAAAATGAGAGGCTATGACAAGAGTAGATTTTCATTTAACGTTAAAGGTGGAAGATGCGAAGCCTGCTGGGGTGATGGAGTTAAAAAAATTGAAATGCATTTCCTTCCTGATGTTTATGTTCCCTGTGATGTTTGTGGAGGAAAAAGATATAATAGAGAGACTTTAGAAGTCAAATTTAAAGGAAAGAATATTGCTGAAGTTTTAGATATGAGAGTATCTGAAGCATTACCTTTCTTTGAAAATATGCCTAAAGTAAAGAATAAATTGCAGGTAATGCAAGACGTTGGTCTTTCTTATATTAAATTAGGTCAAGGTGCGCCAACATTATCTGGTGGAGAAGCAGGAAGAGTAAAACTTGCTAAGGAATTACAAAAGAAAGCTACCGGTAAATCTGTATTCATCTTAGATGAACCTACTACTGGATTACATACAGATGACATAAAAAAACTATTAGATGTTTTAAATAAAATAGTGGATAATGGTGATACAGTTATAGTTATTGAACATAATTTAGATGTTATTAAACAAGCTGATTATGTTATAGACTTAGGACCTGAAGGAGGTAAATTTGGAGGTAAAGTAATAGCCTCAGGAACTCCAGAAGAAGTAAGTTTAGTTAAATCATCTTGGACAGGTCAATTCTTGAAAAGAATTTTTGATAAAGAAAAAAATGTTGAAAACAAATAAGTTATCAACATTTTTTCATTAATATAATGAAATTTTAGTAAATGTTTTATATAATTATTTTAGAGTAGAAAAGAGTATTATATGAAAAAGATATTATTATTTATTTCCTTGATATTTATACCTATAATAGCGTTAGCTGAAGGTATAGATAATTATTATGTTAATGGAACTATTTTACCTAATGGAGATTTAGAAGTTATAGAGAGTTTTAGCATGAATGGAGACTATAATGGCACGGAAAGACGTATTCTTTATGCTAATAGTTCGGCATATAATTTTGATCCTAATTCAAGTAGTTATGGTGGAAGTAAAATTCATAATGGTGATGGCTTAGAAATATTAGAAATTGGTAGCATAGCTGATGCTAAAAATTATAATAATGACCATATCGATTTATTTAATAAAGTGAATTACGCTAATAAAGGAGATTATGGAGTATATACTGAAGAAAGTATATCTGGTGGCAAAAGAGTTATGATATATATGCCTAGCAATAGGAATAAAGATTTTTATCTTAAATATAGAATAAAGAATATTGCTATTCTCCATAATGATATAGGAGAACTAGGTTGGAATGTAATCGGTGATAGTTTATCAGAAAGTATTGGTAAACTAGAAGTAAGTATAAATATACCCAACAATGATGATTTACTAAAGGTTTGGGGACATGGTCCACTACATGGTTTTAGTAAAATTGTAGATAAAAATAATGCAGTATTTGAAATAAGTCATCTAAGCAGTTATACTGCTGTGGACGTTAGAATAGCATTTGATAAAAGTGTTATAAATCAATCAACAAAAAAGACTAATGTTAGTGCTTTAGATAAAATAATAAAATATGAAACTGATGAAGCTGAGAAAGCAAACTATGAAAGAAAACAACAAGATAGTAGTAGATTAGAAAATATAGAATATTACTTTGGCTTATTAGAAGAAACTCCAACTAGAGCCACTTATGATATTATAAATAGTATTATTTATGATTTATTTGATGTGGAAAAAAGAAATGAATTATATGAAAAATTATATTCTTATAAAGATAAAATAGATGAATATGAATATGGAATTTTTGAATCATATATAAAAGGAAATACTTATAATGACTATGACAAAGCTCAAGAAATTATAGATAATGTTTTTAGTTTAGAATTAAAAATTAAAATGAAAAAAGAATTAGTTGAATTTGAAAAGAGACTAAAAAGAGAAGAATTAAAAAGAGAAATAATAATTTCTTTAGTAGCTGGAGGAACTATAGCTTTAACTTATTTAATTGTCTATATAAATAAAAAAATAACTTCAAAAAGAAAAGTTAATGTTGATCCTTTATACTTTAGAGATATACCTGAAGATTTATCACCTGAATGTGTTGGTGTTTTAGTTGATAATACTATTAATGGCAATGAACTAGCAGCTAGCTTTTTGAATTTGATTTTAAAAAAAGTTATAACATATGAAAAAAAAGAAGATGGCTCTTATGATTTTTCTTATATATATAGTGATCCTGCATTAACTGCTAATGATAAAAAGATAACTAAAATGATTTTTGGCGATAAAGTAACTGTTAATTCTAAAAATATAAAGAAGATTAAGTATAATGATTTTAATGAATGGAAGACTAATGCCCTTAAAACTTTGGAGAAAAAAGGATATACTGAAAAATATGATTCATCTAGTGAAATGGCAAATGGAAGTCTTCTCTTAGTTGGGTTAATATTATCTGTTACTCCAATTTCCCCTGTAGGTTGGATTATTATTCTAGTTTATTTATTAGAAAAATATAAAGCAAAAATATTTATATGGGGATTGATACCATTAAATTTAATATTAATTGGCATAACAGCACTAAGTAACAGATATTATCATTTTTCTATTATACTGATAATAATAAGCATTCTAATTATTAGAAGAACTATTAAGAAATTACCAGCAAAGCTTAAATTAAAAAAGACTTCTTTAGGAAAAGAAAAAAGCAAAGAGTGGAATGGTTTAAGAAACTTCCTAATCGATTTCACTGTAATTAATGAAAGAGAAATTACTGATGTTAAATTATGGGAAAAGTATCTAGTATATGGAACTGCTTTTGGAGTTGGTGAAGAAGTATTAGAGGCAATGAAATTGAACATTGAAGCAGCAAAAGTAGATACTAGTACTTTAGATTCTTATGTGTTTATAAATAGTTTAGATGATTTAAATCGTTTAACATCATCTTTAAATAATATTAGCTCTAATGTTAATAATTATAGTTATCCAAAAACTAGTTTTCCTAGCTTTGATACTGGAGGTTTTGGTGGATCAGGAGGCTCATTCGGCAGCGGTGGCGGTTGGTCATCAGGCGGCGGTGGAGGCGGCGGATTCTCTGGCGGCTCTTCTGGAGGAGGTTCCTTCGGTGGAGGCGGCGGCGGTGGTCGTTTCTAATAATTAAGTATTTAAATAAAGTTGATTATAAGTTATAATAAATGTAAGGTGATGATAATGAATCCAGTTTTATGGACTATAGGTAATTTTGAAATAAGATGGTATTCAGTTCTAATGTTAGTAGCCATTATAATAGCAATTATTATGGTTATAAGAGAAGGAAAAAGATTTAATATTCCTAAGGACTTTTCCTTCAATTTAGCTTTCTGGGTAGTTATATTTGGAATAATATCTGCTAGAGCATACTATTGTATATTTAATATAGATTTATATAAAGATAACTTGTTAGATATATTTAAAATATGGGAAGGTGGATTAGCTATCCATGGTGCTTTAATAGGAGGTCTAATTACTTTAATAGTTTATTGTAAAAAATATGGTGTTCACCCATTAAAGATGACAGATATAACTGTTGTTCCTCTTCTTTTAGCTCAAGCAATAGGTAGATGGGGAAACTTCTTTAATAGTGAAGCTCATGGATCTGCAACTACATATTATCATTTAAAAGAATTACATATTCCAGAAAAGATTATTGAAGGAATGAAAATTGGAAATACTTATTATCATCCTACGTTCTTTTATGAAAGTGTATTGTGTTTAGGTGGATTTATCATTCTTTTATTCTTAAGAAGATATAAGTATATAAAAAGAGGTCAATTAACTTGTATATATTTAATGTATTATTCTGTAGGAAGATTCTTTATTGAATCATATAGAACAGACTCATTAATGTTTGGTGGTTTTAAAGTTGCTCAAATAGTTTCAATCGCCCTATTTGCTTTAGGATTAATTATATTTATGATTATAAGTAGAAAAGGTAGATTTGAAGATTTATATAACGAAGGCGTTAAAGGACCAATAAGATTTTAAAAAAGAAGAAGTAAACAAAGATATAGATTAATAATAAAAGAAAATTGAATATACCAGTTTTCTTTTTTTTGTTATAATAATCTTGGTGGTATTATGTTAGTTAGTAATTGGGATGAATATAAGATATTAAAAACTAGTTCAGGAATGAAATTAGAAAGTTGGAAAGATTATTTGTTGTTAAGACCAGATCCAGTAGTTACTTGGGATTTGGGAGATTTTTCTAAGTATAAAATAAATGCTAAATATCATCGTAGTTCTACTGGAGGAGGTCATTGGGAAAACTTATTAAAAACTCCTGATAGTTGGATTATAAATTATAAAAATTTAAAATTTTTAGTTAAAGAAATGGGATTTAAACATACTGGATTATTTCCTGAGCAAGCAACTAATTGGGATTTTGCTATAGAGAAGATTAAAAATAGCAAAAAGGAAGTAAAAGTGTTGAATTTATTTGCTTATACCGGGGCTGCTACTGTTGCTTGCCTAAGTGCTGGGGCATCTGTTACTCATGTTGATTCTTCTAAAGGAATGATAGAATGGGCAAAAGAGAATGTTAAGTTAAATCATTTAGAAGATAGAAGTGTTAGATATTTAATAGATGATGTTATTAAGTTCGTTCAAAGGGAAATTAGAAGAGGTAATAAATATGATGCCATTATTATGGATCCCCCTTCTTATGGCCGAGGAAGTAATGGAGAAGTATGGTCTTTAGAAAATGATTTAGAGCCATTAATTAAATTATGTAAAGAAATACTTACCGAGGACTTTTTATTCGTTATTATAAATACTTATTCGACTAATTTACCTAAGGTAAGTTTAGAGAATATTCTAAAAATAAATTTTAATAATAAAAATGTCCTAGTTGATGACTTATGTTTACCTATTGAAGACTCTGATTTATATTTACCATGTGGTATTACAGGAAGAATAACTAATGAATAATTTAGAAATATTATATGAAGATAACCATATTTTAGTGGTTATTAAAAAAGAGAATGTGTTATGCCAAAGTGATAACACTAAAGATTTAGATTTATTAACTATGCTTAAAGCTTATTTAAAGGAGAAGTATAATAAATCTGGTAATGTTTATTTAGGATTGGTTCATCGATTAGATCGTCCAGTCGGAGGCATAATGGTTTATGCCAAGACTAGCAAAGCTGCCAAAAGATTATCTGAAACTATTCAAAAACATGAAATGACTAAAGAGTATTTATTGGTATGCCATGGCAATATTCCCCAATCTTGTCAATTTGAAGATTATCTAGAGAAGATAGATGGAATAACAAAAGTAGTTAGTAAAGATAAAGGGAAAATTGCTAAGTTAGATTATCAAAAGCTTGATTATAAAGATAATTTAAGTTTAGTTAAGGTTAATTTAATAACTGGAAGGCATCATCAAATCAGGGTGCAATTTGCAAGTAGAGGATATCCATTATATGGGGATCAATTATATGGTAAACAAGATAAAAAGCAAATTGCACTATGGGCATATCATTTATCTTTTAAACACCCAGTTAAAGATGAAATAATGGATTTTAAATATTTGCCTAAAGGAAATATATGGAGGACTTTTACTATAATTGACATATAACCAAGCAATTGGCTTTGACAATTGCACCCGTATAGATTAAATTAAGATTATAAGGAGTGGTGTGCTATGGAATTGGAAAAATTCTTAAGAGCATATGAAATAACATGTAACAAATATGGACCTGGGTCTGTTCCAATTGGCTATTACCTATATGGTAATAACTTGAACGTTTGGACTAAAGACCAAGGCGCAAGAGCAGCTATGGCAATGGTTGATAAAGATAGATTATTAGAACAAATTCATAATTCTTTATTAGAAAATGTTTCTGTTGCTTTATCAAAACATGGTATTGTCACTGATAACGAGTTAATGAATGAAGTTATGAATTATATTATTAGCAATGCAAAAATAGATTTATCAATTGCTAGTTATAAAGATATAGATTCAATAGTAGAAAGATTTATTAATTCATCAGACAAATGGTATCAAAATCAATCTGTAGTTGATGCTATAACTGGTAAATATAAAATACTTTCATATATTGATAGTCCAGAAGTAGTAGTAGCGTCTATTAATGCAAAAAAATTAGAAGATAAAGCTGAATTAAAGAAACAAGCAGAAGCTAAAATACTTAATACAGTATCTGAAATAATGTGGAAACGAGGAGTGCAAACAGATAATGAAGTTCTAAATTCTATAGTAGACTATATATTAAGTCATTCCAAAGAAGGATTTACGTATGATGGATATTTGGATATGGCAAGTATTATAAATGCTCAAATAGATTTGTATTTGAAATCGAATGGTATTCATCCATTACCAATGGCACTTTATGGCAACTATAAAATAACTCAATATAATGATGATAGAAAAGTAGTTATGGGTTCATATATTGCTGATAACTACTCTAAAATTGCTGAAAATAATCCAAATGGCATATCATTATTTATGCCAGCAAATGAAGAAGGTCCAGAACATAGCAGATAGCTATGTTTTTTTATTGCTTTTTGTGATAAAATAAGGCATAGGAAGTGAAATTATGAAAACAAGAACAAGATTTGCTCCATCTCCAACAGGTTTTATGCATATTGGAAACTTAAGGACAGCAATATTTGAATATTTAGTAGCTAAACATGAGGGAGGAGACTTTTTACTTAGAGTAGAAGATACAGATCAAGCACGAAAAGTAGAAGGCGCAATTGATTTTATCTATAAAACTTTGGAATTATGTAATATAAAAATAGACGAAGGTCCAAATAATGAAGGTGAATGTGGACCATATATTCAAAGTGAAAGAATAGATATTTATAAAGAATATGCTGACAAATTAGTCGAAATGGGTCATGCTTATCCTTGTTTTTGTAGTGAGGAAACTCTTGAGGCAATGCGTAAAAAAGCCGATGAAAAACATGTTCCTTTCATGTATGATGGAAGATGTAGTCATTTATCAAAAGATGAAATTAAAAGAAGAATAGATGCTGGTGAAAAATACGTAATAAGGCAAAAAATGCCTAAAGATGGTGTATCTGTTGTTAAAGATGTAGTTTATGGCAACGTTAAAGTAGAAAATAGCGTTTTAGAAGACCAAATACTATTAAAAAGTGATGGCTATCCAACATATAATTACGCTAATGTTATAGATGATCATTTAATGGGCATTACTCATGTCATTAGAGGTAATGAGTATTTATCACAAACACCTAAATATAATTTGTTATATGAAGCGTTTGGCTGGGAAGCACCAGTATATATTCATGTGCCTATGGTTTTAGGAGAAGATGGTAATAAATTATCTAAACGTAATGGTGACGCTTCATTTATGGATCTTTATGAAGAAGGATATTTACCTGAGGCTATAGTAAATTATTTAGTTTTATTAGGTTGGAGTCCAGATACTAATCAAGAAATATGGACAATGGATGAATTAATTGCAAAATTTGATATGAATCGTATAAGTAAGAGTCCATCTAGTTATGATATTAAGAAGTTAAGATGGTTTAATGCTAAATATATTCGCAATTTAAGTGATGAAGATTACTTAAAATTTATAAGACCATTCTTTACTTTAGATGTTTCTTCAAAGGAAGAAGAATGGGTAAATAAGTTATTATTAACATATAAAGATCATATATCTTATGGAAAAGAGATAAATGATATAGTTAGTATTTTCTTCAATGATGATATTAAAATTAGTAAAGAAAATAAAGAATTTTTAGAAAGCGATGAATTAATTCCTGTGGTTATTAAAACATTCCATGATGAATTAGAGAAGCTTCCAAGTTGGGATATCGAATCCATCGCTGAGGTAATAAATATAGTTAAAGAAAAAACTGGCGCTAAAGGAAAATTATTATATATGCCAATAAGAATAAAAGTAAGTGGCGTAGAACATGGCCCTGAATTACCAGATGAATTATACCTAATAGGTAGAGAAAATGTTTTAAATAGACTTAAATAAGGAGGATATTATGTATTTATATAACACTAAATCACATAAAGTTGAAGAATTTGTTCCTTGGAATAAAGATGTAGTTACTATGTATACATGTGGTCCAACTGTATATCATTATGCTCATATAGGTAATTTAAGAACTTATATCATGGAAGATATATTAGAAAAGACTTTAAATTATTTGGGATATAATGTTAAAAGATGTATGAATATTACTGATGTAGGTCATTTATCTTCTGATAGTGATACTGGTGAAGATAAAATGGTAAAAAGTGCTAAAGAAGCTCATAAGAGTGTTTTAGAAATAGCTAAATTTTATACTGAAGCATTCTTTAAAGATTTTGAAGCATTAAATATTAAGAAACCAGAAATAGTTAGTCCTGCTACTGATAATATAGATGAATATATAAAGATTATTCAAAAATTATTAGATGATGGCTATGCTTATAAAGCTGGAGGTAATGTTTATTTTGATACTTCTAAATTAAAAGAATATTATGTTTTAACTAATCAAGGCACAGAAGATTTGATTGATGCAGTTAGAGATACAGTTGAGATAGATGACAATAAGAAGAATAAAGCTGATTTTGTGCTTTGGTTCACCAAATCTAAATTTGATAACCAAGATTTAAAATGGGATAGTCCTTTTGGAGTAGGTTATCCAGGATGGCATATTGAGTGTTCAGGAATAAGTATAAAATACTTGGGTGAATATCTAGATATTCACTGTGGAGGAGTAGACAATATCTTCCCACATCATACTAATGAAATTGCTCAATCAGAAAGTTTCTTAAATCATCCTTGGTGTAAGTATTGGGTTCATGGTGAACATTTAAATGATGAAACAGGAAAGATGAGTAAGAGCAAAGGTAAAACACTAACAGTTAATGTTTTAAGGGAAAAGGGTTATAATCCATTAAGTTACCGTTTTATGTGCTTACAAAGCCATTATAGAAGACAGTTAACTTTTTCTTATGATTCTTTACAAGGGGCAGAAACTGCCTATAAGAAGTTAAAAGAAAAAGTATTAGCTTTATCTAAAGATGGAGAAATAGATAAAGTTGTATATGAAGAGTTTAATAATAAGTTTAAGGAATATTTAGCAGATGATTTAAAAACTGCTAATGCATTAACACTTATTTATGAAGTATTAAAAAGTGAAACTAATGATATGACTAAATATTCATTGGTTGAATCATTTGATACAGTTTTAGGATTGGATTTAACTAAAGAAGAAGTAAAAAAAGAAATAGATGAAGATTTTGTTAATGAAAAAATAAGACTTCGTAACGAAGCTAAAGCAAATAAAGATTATGCTAAAGCAGATGCAATTAGAGATGAATTAAAAGAAATGGGTATATTATTAAAAGACTCCAGAGAAGGAACTACTTTTGAAATAATATGATATAATTAATAATAGAGAAGAGGTTTATATGAACTATGGTATTTTAAATACATTATTATATTTAGTTATAATTGGAATTCCAGCTTTGGCTCAGATAAAGATATCTTCAGCTTATAATAAATACAAAAAGATTAATAATAGTAATGGATTATCAGGATTTGAAGTAGCAAGAAAGATATTGGATGCTAATGGGTTAGAAAATATCTATGTAGTTGAAACTAAAGGTAATTTAACAGATCATTATGATCCAACTAGAAAAACTATAAAGTTATCTACAGATATTTTCCATGGTGAAACTATTGCTGCAGCTTCAGTCGCTGCGCATGAATGTGGACATGCTATTCAAGATAAAGTTGGTTATGTGCCTATGCGTATTCGTAGTTTTTTAGTTCCTTTGGTAAATCTAACTTCTAAATTATCTTGGATAATTATACTTATTGGAATTATGACATCTATTCTAAAATTATTTACTTTAGGTATAGTCCTAATCAGTTTTGGATTAGTATTTCAATTAGTTACATTACCTGTTGAGTTTGATGCTTCAAACAGAGCCAAAAAAGAATTAGTTAGATTAAATTTATTAAGTTCTTCAGAAAATGAAGGAACAAAGAGTATGTTATGGGCTGCTGCTATGACTTATGTTGCGTCAGTTCTAACATCTATATTAGAAATATTAAGATTGATAGTAATGTTTAATGGAAACAGAAGATAAAAAGCAATAAATATTATATTTATTGCTTTTTATTTATTTTATTAATTGTCTCTTTAATCAGAGATTTTTTTATATTATCTATTTTATACCAACCATATTCAGTCATTTTTGCATAACAATTAGCTTGTGATTTAATTGTTTCATCTAAACCTGATTTTAAAATAGCTTGGGAATCATTATTAGAACTTTCTAAAGTTCCATGAACATATACTTCAACTGTGCTTTTTAAAATCAGTAAATAGTTTTCCATTATTATTTGATCAGTCATTATTAACCTCTTCCAAATAATTCATTAGTTTATCTCTAGTTTTTTCATGATTAGTTACTTCTTTTTCTAGAAAACTAACTAAATTTTCATCCTTTAATTTTTTTATTGATTCTTTGCATATAGCTATAATACTATCTTCATGACCAATGGCATCCTCAAAATATAATAATTCTTTGTGTGTCATATATCCTCCTTATTTATAATATGGTTTATATTTATAATTTTAAACATAAAAAAGAAAGCATTAGCTTTCTTTTATTTTGAAAAATATATATAATTATCTAACCATTCTTCGAATACTTTGGCATCTTGATATCTATCTAAATCTTCATCTTTATCTGCTTTTAAATAATCTATTATAGTTCCTTCTTGAACAATGATTATTGATGGAGCAAATTTAACTGTTTCATAAAGAGTAGTCTTTTGAAACTCAGAGAAGGGAATAGATAGAAAATCTATATTATATTTATCCATAAATTCTTCAAAGACTTTATCACATGGGACTGGTAAAGAACAATAATTATTATAAGTAAATAAGACATAAGTATCATTTTTAAGATTATCTAAGTCTTCTGCTTTAACACTTATATAATCTCCCTTATTATAATACTTATTACTTAAATATAATCTTTCTTTATCATCACTTTGTTTCTTAACACAACCAGTTATTAAGATAACCATGAGTAAGATAGTAATAATTTTTTTCATTATTTTTTAATCTCCGTTAATGAAGAAAAATCAATATTATGGTATGGAACTTTAGAAAAATCATATTTATCAGTTCCTTCTATTTTAGTAGAAATATTATTTTTACCCTCATAGAACCAATATCCACCCAAGTTGTATATTTTATCTTTATCCCAGCCTAGTGATACCAACATTTGCTTAGCAAAGTTAGCATAACCACCAGCACCACAAATTAAGAAAATATATTTATCTTTAGGGAATAGATATTCTAAAATATCCATAGATTCTTTATAATTTGCTACATAATTTCCATCTTTATCTAGTCTAAATAGAGTTTTGCCTTTGTAAAGGCCTGTTACATTTTCACTCTTCTTTTGTTCAACATAGGCCTCAGGGAATTCAGTTAGATAAGGATAAGGAATTACTTCAAAACCTTCAATAAATCCAGTTAAATCTCTTTCTCCACCTTTTTTCTCCCAAGTTGCTGTATCTCTAAGCATTCTTAAGTCACGATAAACTGTATCACTTCTATCTAGATAGTTATCAATAGTAGTATCATTAACATTTTTATCTATGTCGTATACTCCTCTTAAACCTTCAGATTTTTCTTGCTTAGGTAGTGGCTTTTCGCCCTTAGCATCACAAATTCTATTTACTATTATGAAACTTAAAAGACCTCCAATTAGAAATGTAATAATAGCAATTATAACTGTTTTCTTATTATCCATTATAATCTCCTTTCAAGGGTATAATATCAAATATTGTTATTAATAAAAATAACTAAGGAGTTGAATAAGACTCAACGTTTAGTTGAGTCTTGGTTTATCTTTTTTATTAGTTTTTTATGATTATCAATATCTACTAGATATCCCTTAGGCACGACTGTTTTTGGTTCAAAAACACTCGTACACTCTTTATCAGTAATTTTAAAAATTTCACAATTCCTAAAAGGTCTATTTAAATCTATTCCAGTTAGCCAATAACAAAGCCAATGGTTAGTAGTCCCATGGCCAAAGATCAATATATTATCATATTCACCACTATCACTAATATTCTTAATCTCCATAGCAACATCTTTAGTTCTATTTCTAACATCTATTTGGCTTTCTCCATTTAAATATCTTGTATTTAAAGGATCTATTTTAATATTATTAAGAACATCTTTGGCCTCAGGGTGTTCTAAAACTAATTCTTCTTTTGTTTTAGCATAATGAAATCCTGAAGATATCTCCCTTAACTCATCTCTAACCATTATTTTATAATTGCATCTTAAACTAGGTAAACATATTTCCATAGTTTCTTTAGCTCTATTATACGGACTTACTAATATTAAAGTGTTCCCTTTAATAGATTCTAAATAATTTGCTAACTCTAAAGCCTGTTTCCTTCCATATTCAATATCTAGGGGCATAGCACTTTCATTAGCAATTGTCCATAATCCTTTTTGTCCATTATAACTTGCGTTATTTGCAGGCGTAAATCCATGACGAATTAAGTAGATAATGCTCATAAATTTCTCCTTTTAATGACTATATAAATAATTATTAGTACCATCCAAGCTGGAATAAAGTATAGAAAAATTTGAGTAGGATTATCAGATGCAGTTATTACAGAGTATTCTATAAATATTAAAATTCCACTCATAAACACAAATGCCAAATTAACTATAATTGAATTTATTTTCTTATAAAAATTATTATTATTCTTTTCTATATCTTCAATTTTTTTGAAATCAACAAAGTCTCCATCATTATTTAATACTTTCTTTGTTTTTAAAGCATTAATGATATTGATAATTCCCCATAAACCAATGATAGTGAATACTAAAACTCCAAATAAAATATAGTAGTTATTTTTAGATATAGCCATAGCGATTGAAAAAATATCTCCAATACACCCAAAAATTATTAAGGCTACTCCGTCCATTAGATTAACTGATGAATCTAAACTAGAATCTTCAACACTATTTTCTTTTATATTATTAGTCTCCATATTTGTAAGTGGTTCTCCACATTTTATACAAACTTGACTATCATCACTATTATAAAAAGAACATCGTGGACATTCCATAATTATCTCTCCTTATTATATATAGATTATATCATGACTATTCTTAAACTTAAATATAATCAACGAAAAAAGTAGCAATGCTACTTTTCTCCATTTTTATTTTGTAAACTTAGCAAACAATTCATCATCATAGTATGGTTTATAATGCTTACATAATTCTTTGCTACCACTATTTGTTTGAAACTCACCTGCACAAAAGCCATTCATTCCTTGATAGTTTTCACAATCCGGATTACATTTGTAAAACTTGGCGAAAGTGTTCTCGTTGCTTGTTTCAAAAGAAAATGCTAATAGAATTCTTAGAGCTTTATCAAACTCATCTTTTGTAACAGCACAATTATTTAAATTGTTTTCTAACTCATGTTTATGATATTCCCTAACAATATAACATGCCTCTTTAACACTATTAGGTTGAAGTTTATAAATTGTCCTACCATAAAACTTATCTTTCTCCATAATATAGCTCCTCTTTTGGTTGTTTATTATAGCAAGTTTTTGATAAAAATCAACAATAATTATATGTCCATGGTAAGTATTAAATTAAAATCTTCAAATCCAATTTTGTGGTAAAATAAGTATATATATTTTAAATGTTATCAAAACGGGCGAATATTCCAGTCAAAAATGGTAGAGAAGAAATTAAAATTATTATATGATTTGTTACGAAAGAAGGAATAATTATGGATATTGGAAAAAAAATTATGGATTTGAGAAAGAAAAATGGTCTTTCTCAAGAAGAACTTGCTGAAAAAATAGGAGTTGCAAGACAAACAATTTCAAAATGGGAATTGGGTGAAACATCACCGGATTTAAAACAAGCAAAGGAAATATCTAAAATATTTAATGTAAGTTTGGATGAATTAACTAATAATAATATTAAAGATATTTTAGTTGAAAAAACATCTAATACAGAAAAACTAGCTGGTTTAATATTAAAATTAATTAAATTTATGATTGTATTTATAATAGTTGCCCCAATTCTCTTAGTTGGCTTACGAATTATATTTAAAAATATCTATGAACATAAAGCAGGAAGATTAATGAATATTTCAATTAGTTGCAAATTACATAATGAAGAGTATAGTTATGAATTTTTATATTATGAAAATAACGGTCAAATTAAAGAAGCGGGGGGAGATGGATATTTAATAAATATTACAGATGCTGACAGATATGAAGATGCTTATCAAGCTCTAGATAAAATAGATGCCTATGTAAAAAATAGCGGTGGAACTTGTGAAAGAAGTGAACCAAAACTAGCTGAAGATTAATTCTTTATGATTATAAAAAAACACTAACAATTAAGTTAGTGTTTTAATATTCTAAATGGCACGAGTAGTTACCTATTGTGAAACTACTTATATACAATTCAACTGCTATAAATAATATATCATAGATTAATTTTTTGGTAAATAGGTATTATTTCTTTAACTGTAATTTTAAAATATCTACTTGCTCTGGTTCCTTTAAAAATCCTTAATTGCAATCAAATTGAAGTTAAAGCATTCTAGCGTTTCTTTGTATAACTCATTTAATCCTTTGTAATCATATTCTTTTTCATCATTAATAGAACTATGATTTGTTAATTCTGGAGAATTTACATAATTTAATATACCTTCCAATACAAGTTGATCTTGATGTGCCGCAGCATAAAACATATTTAATGTACCTGTTTTTTCTTCTGTTACTTTTCCAAATAATCCAGTATAATTTATAATACTTCTGTCATTTATAATCAAATCAATATAATCATATAAATCTGGAAGCTTAATATATGAGTAATCATATGTAACATAATCACAATTATTTTCAGTATGATGTACTATAGTTTCTGGAATCAACGTTGCACTTCCATATCTTTTTCTTGAATTAAAGGAAGAGATAACTCTTTTTTTTATGCTTCTCTCTGTAGCAGGCCACCTAGTTATATCACCAGCCACATGACAATGACAAATTGTAACATAACTATAATCCTTTAATTTTTCTAAAATTTCTTTCAATTTTTCTTTATTATAATCAACTGAATAAAACCTTTCACTTGTTTCTCTCTTTTCAATAAATTTCATAAGTATCTCCTTTGTAGTTTTTTATTATAGCATAATTTGTTTTTCAATCAATAAAAAACTCTAACTAAAAAGTTAGAGTAGGTATCTTAATGGCAGGGGATGAGAGAATCGAACTCCCAACTAAAGTTTTGGAGACTCCTATTATACCATTTAACTAATCCCCTGTTCGTGAAAAGATTATATCATAAATAATATAAAAATACTAGCATATTATAAATTAGGTGATATTATTGTTAGTTAATTATACTGAAGAAGAAAAAGATTTATTAGCGAGGATTATGAGAGCTGAAGCACAATTAGAAGGAGAATTAGGTATGCTTATGGTTGGAAATGTTGTCCTTAATAGAGTTATTGCTAATTGCTATACATTTAAAAATATCAGAAGTATTAAAGATGCCATATATCAAAAAGGACAATTTGTTGGCGTAAATAGTTCTTTATTTCAAGCTAAAGCTACTACCAATGAAAAAAGACTCGCTGAAAGAATCCTTGAGGGAGAATACTATTATCCTGCTACTAATGCCTTATGGTTTTATGCTCCTAGTCCATCTAGTGCATCCTGCAAAGGAACTTGGTATGAACAACCATTAGTTGGAAAGTATAAAAATCATTGCTTTTATCAACCTAAATATGGAATGTGCAAAGAATTATATTAAAAAAATAAAATAATTGTGGTATAATCTTTTTGCAAGGAGTGAATTAGATGAAAGTTATAAAGAAAAATTTGCCTAAGGGTGTTAAGAAACAATTTGGTAAAGTTAAAGGCGTTAAAGTTAAATTTGTTCAAAAAGATCCAACTAAAAAACATAAATAATTTAAGAAATTAATAATTAATTTCTTTTTTTATTCAAAGAATTTATCAATTCTAGTGTCTAAAACTATAGATATACGATATAAAGTATTGATTGAGCAACCAATTTCACCTTTTTTGAATTCTAATCTTCTTGTGAAATCATAACTCTTACCAATATCTAGTGCTAGTTGCTCTTGGGTTATTCCAGCCTTCAATCTATATTTCTTAATATTCTTAGAAATCTTTTCCATGATTTTATCATCGAACTTAAAGTCTCTTTTAAAAGTAGTCATATTAATCACCATATATATTTTCGCAATATTATGCCTATATTGTCCGGTAACTAATAAGTCCTCCGGGACTGCTCTAAAATTGAAATGATACCAATTATATGGTATTATTTTTTTGTATATTAAGGTGTAATTATGGAATTAAAAAAAATTAAAGGAATAGGACCAGTTTTAGAAAAAAAATTAAATAATTTAGGTATAAATAATCTAGACGACTTATTAAATTACTATCCGTATAAATATAATTTTATTAATATAGTGGATATTAATAAGGCTGTAGAAGATGAATCTATTACCATTAAGGGAGTAGTAGTAGATTTACCTAGGGTTCAATATATAAAAAGAAATCTTAATAGATTAAGTTTTAAAGTAATGTCTAGTGATATATTAATAAATGCAACAATATTTAATAGGGCTTTTTTAAAAGCTAATTTAACTATAGGTAAAGAAATAGTTTTAATAGGAAAATATAATAAGCTTAAAGCCTCATTTGTTGCTAGTGATATCAAATTTAATATTATTAATAACTCTATAGAGCCTGTATATCATTTACAAGAAGGAATAACTAATAGTGCCATAATTAAAATTATGGCTGAGGCCTTAAAATATAATAGAGCCATAGATTTAGTTCCAGAAGAATATATTAAAGAATATTCTTTTATAAGTAAAATAGAGGCTTTAAACTTAATTCATAAACCTAAATCTATGGAAGATATTAGCATAGCGTCTAAAAGATTAAAGTATGAAGAATTATTTGAATTTATGTTTAAAATTAATTGTTTAAAAAGAATTAATAATAAAGCTAAGGGAATTAAAAGAGATGTAGATATTTCTTCTATAAATAACTTTATGAAAGAATTACCTTTTGAATTAACTAAAGATCAAATAACTGCGATTGAAGATATATATAAAGATTTAGTTAATCAAAGTAGAATGAATAGGTTAATTCTCGGGGATGTAGGAAGTGGTAAAACCATAGTAGCCACTTATGCCATTTATTTAAATTACTTAAGTGGCTACCAAAGTGCCTTAATGGCACCTACAGAGATACTTGCTGAACAACACTATAAAAGTTTATCATCTCTATTAAAGAAATTTAATATAAAAGTCGAATTATTAACAGGTTCGATGAAAAAAAGTGATAAAAATAAAATAGTAGATAGGTTAGCTAATGGGGATATAGACCTGTTAATTGGAACTCATGCTTTAATAAGTAATAATGTCTCTTTTAAAAACTTAGCCTTGGTAGTTACTGATGAACAGCATAGATTTGGAGTAGGACAAAGAAATACTTTACATGATAAGGGAATAAGCCCAGATGTTTTGTATTTATCAGCAACTCCAATACCTAGAACTTATGCTTTAACAATCTATGGAGATTTAGATATATCTATTATAAAAACAAAACCTAAAGGAAGAAAAGAAATAATTACTAAAGTATTTAAAGAAGATAAAATAAAAGATGTTTTATATAAAATGCTAGAGGAATTAAAGATGGGACATCAAATATATGTAGTATCACCTCTAATAGAGAATAATGAAGAAAATGATATGAAAAGTGTCCTAGAGCTAAAGAATAAGTTATCTTTAGCATTTCAAAATAAAGTTGAAATAGCAATATTACATGGCAAATTAAAACAAAATGAAAAAGATAAAATAATGGAAGATTATAAAAACGGAATAATAAGAATACTTATATCTACTACAGTGATAGAAGTAGGTATAGATGTTCCTAACTCTACTATGATGGTTATATTTAATTCAGAAAGATTTGGTTTAGCAACATTACATCAATTGAGAGGTAGAGTAGGAAGAAATGATTTACAAAGTTATTGTTACTTAATAAGTAATATGGAAATAGAAAGACTTAAAGTTTTAGAAGAGAGTAATGATGGTTTTTATATTAGTGAAAAAGATTTTCAATTAAGAGGTGGGGGAGATCTTTTTGGGGAAAAACAAAGTGGTCTAATTCCATTTAAAATAGCTAATTTAAAAGATGATTATAAATTATTATTACAAACTAAAGAAGATTCAAATAAGTATATAGAAAGTAATAAATATTTAGAAAATGATTATTATAAAGAATTAATAAAAGAAATATCTTTCATTAATTAGACAATTATTTGTCCAAATTACATTTACCTAATTGACAAAAAAAATATATTATAATAATATTAAGATAGCATGACAGTAGGTCATGCAACTGATATTACTCTTACGAATTCAAAGGTGAGAGTGAATCAACCAAAACCCCCTGAAGAGAGTGATGATTAAATATCACTCTCATTTTTTGTGGGAAAATCAGGGGCTTGTGAGATTTAAAAGTTGTAAGAGCTTACAATTTATATACGAATTATATACGAATTTCGGGGTCAAAAAAAAGAAAAATGTTATTTTTAGAGGCTTAAATTCTATATAAATATTGGCAAAAAAGTTCTGCTCTCTTCACACTCAAGAGAGTGAAAATTGTGATATAATTAATTTAGGTGATAATGTGGAATTGACAAAGGCAATATGGAAATTATTTATTACTTTAGTAACTAATCCATATTTTATAGTAATGGCAATACTGGCTATTATAGTAGATATTTTTTATCCAAAGTTTAGAGGTTTCATGGGAGAATTTTGGGTAAAACAAGAATTAAAAAAATTGCCTAAGGATAAATATATTGTATTAAATGATATAATGGTAACTCAAAATAATACCACACATCAGATAGATCATTTAATTGTTTCACAATTTGGAATATTTGTAATTGAAATGAAAAATTACTATGGACTTATTTTAGGTGAGGAACATAAAGATAAGTGGATACAATATCTAGGAAAGAAAAAAAGTTATTTTTTTAATCCTATTCATCAAAATTATGGCCATGTAAAAGCATTAGAAGAATTATTGAATTTAGATAGCAAATGCTTTATTCCAATAGTATGCTTTTCTAATCAAGCTAAATTGAAAATTGAGACAAAAAGCAGTGTGGTTCCATTAGATTATTTAGTATCGACTATAAAAAGTTATCAAAATATTACTATAGAATCTACCTTACAAGTAATAAGCAACAAAATTATAGAATTAAAC
>JAEEGL017259137.1_pt1 | contig 52641 bp, 44 predicted proteins | sample 9134231 | NCBI WGS metagenome assembly JAEEGL01 (sample SAMN16246548, study PRJNA631951) | gut metagenome | biome: gut microbiome; feature: rumen; material: fiber-attached | host: Bos | place: Iran: Karaj | collected 2018-10
AACACTTGTAAATTCAGGAACAACATGTGAGGGGAAAACTATTGTCTTAACTGATAATATTGACCTTTCTGATTATCAGGATGGTGAAGGGTGGACTCCTATCGGAACTGAAACAAACAAATTCCAAGGGGACTTCAACGGGAACGGTCATGTGGTTGAAAATCTAAAGATTAATCGCGGTTCGGAGACTCGACAAGCATTATTCGGTGATGTTACCGGTTACATCAAAAACCTTGGTGTTTCGGGTAATGTAACAGGCGGGGGCCGTACTGCCATACTGGTCGGAAATACTGCGGGTGATATTACTAATTGCTATGCACAGGGAACGATAACAGCTACAGCAAGAGTCGTTGGAGGTTTGACAGGTAATAATGAGGTTGGCAGCAATATCAGCTATTGTTATTCCGAATGTGAGATAAACGGAACCGGATGCATAGGAGGTTTGATAGGGCAGGCACACAGTACAATCAACAATTGTTATGCAACAGGTAATGTAACAGGAAATGATACCACTGTGGGCGGTTTGATAGGGAACATTTCAAATGTTGGGGAAGCATGTACTGTTACAAATTGCTATGCAACAGGGACCGTTACCAATATCGCAGATAAAACTGGTGGTTTGGTAGGTCAAATTGGTAGAGGAGGAACGGTTTCAAATTGTTATGCAACTGGATATGTAGCAAGTAATGCAATTGGCGTTGGAGGATTAGCTGGAGTCATCTATCAAGAAAGCACAGTCACAAATTGTCATGCAACCGGAAATGTAAAAAATACTGCGGAAGAAAGCGTTGGTGGCTTGATAGGTCAGTGTTATGGTACAGTGAGAAACTGTTATGCAACAGGAAATGTTGAAGGAATAAAATATGGTGGCGGACTTGTCGGGCAGTTAAGCCACCAAAGTGATGAATACGAGGGTTATATTTACGACAGTTTTGCACTTGGAAATGTAACGCTCACAGGTGCTGGGGCACAAGGAGGAGGATTGGTCGGTGGTGCCGGATACAATTCTGTTATCTCGGGATGCCAGGCGTACGGAAATGTTTCGGGTAAACAGAATATTGGCGGTATTGTAGGATGTACACAAAGCGGCAGTGATATAACTATTACAAACTGTTATTCCGCAGGAAATGTAACTGCCAGCTATATATCTGCTGGAGGAATAGTTGGTTTTGTATCAGGTAAAACTTTAACTATATCCGGTTGTTATGCTATTGGTGATATAAAAGCTACAACACGTGGCGCCGGAGGTCTGGTCGGAGGTATGTATACCGGTATTACAAGTCTTACACTCATAAATTCATACGCGAGCGGTAATGTTACGACAAAAGCAAATGGCGGAAGTATAGCCGGAGAGTATTTTAAGACAACTGTCACCAATTGTGGCGGAAGCGGAACTGTGAAAGTAAACGGAGCAGTAACAACAGATGCTTATACAATGGCTAGTGTACCAATTCCTAGTTACACGAAACCGACACCACCTGAATCAGACAATTTTACATTTGAAAAACTGATTTCATCTACAATGAAAATTGGCTTACAGGCAGGAATTTATTCTGACAGTTCTTCAGGAATAAGATCCATTGTTTCCTTTGGAATGCCTGATTTGAGCAGTATTGTAGAAAATATCTCAAATTCAAGTTCTTTGGACAAAATAGATATTTTCCTTAATTCATTAACAACAGGACAGACAGAACTGGGTTCTGTACAGAATAGGCTGGAATCATCCTTGGAACAGATATCTGTTTGTTATGACAATCTCGTTTCTTCACGTTCAACTCTGAGAGATGCGGATATGGGGAATCTTTCTGCTGACTATATTCGCCAGCAAATCTTGCAACAAGCAGCCGCAACATTGATGTCGACCGCTAACCAATCTCCTGCAATAGCATTGCAGTTGATATAATTACATTCCAGTACATTTTGTTACAAACTTGATAATTTTGAGGCATTATATTAAAATTAGGTATAAATTTTAATTGAGAGTTAAAGGATTTTTATATATGAAAAAAGCTTTATTAATAGCATCAGTGCTTTTTATAGCAGTGATTTCTACTGCTTGTATTAATAATATTGCTGTTCAAGAACTTAATAACAAAGCTGCAGAATATATGCAAAAAGGTGATTATGAGTCTGCAGTTAATCGCTTGCAGGCAAGTATAGACTTAGATGCAACTATGTATGAAACCCACTACAATTTAGGTATTGCCGCAACTAATGCAAAGAAATATGACACAGCAATTGAGGCATTTGAAAACGGGATAAAACTAAAACCCCAACATGCCGATTTCTACTATTCTTTAGGTGTTGCTCAATCCGCTTACGCAGACGAACTTGTTGAGTCAACAGTTTATGATGAAGAAAAGGATGAGGTTGTTGAAAGAAAAGTTTCGGATGAAGATACTCAAAAAGCAGAAGCCTTAAAGATTTCAGCAATAGAAAATTTAAATAAATATCTTGAGATGAAACCTGATGCAGAAGACAAGCAGACTGTTGAAGATTTAATCAAGGACTGCGAAAGCTTTGGACAAAAAGCAGAAACGGAACAAACAAAACTTATAGAAGTGGAAGGATAAATGTTTGCCGCTCATTCACAAATAATTTGTACGATTTTTGGTGTGCACATTTATTTTTATGGTGTAATTTTAGCTCTGGCTATTCTAGCCGGAACATTTGTTTCTGAATACGTCGGAACCAAGTTCTTTGGATTGCAAAAAGAAACAATTATTGATTTAGTTCCTTATCTTGTAATATTTGGCATTATCGGAGCCAGGCTGTATTATTGCGCTTTGAATTCGGATTTTTACTTGAGATTCCCAACAGAAATTTTAGCAATCAGACACGGCGGGATTTCTATCCACGGTGCTATTATCGGCGGATTTATCGGCCTGTTAATATTTGCCAAAAGACATAAAATGTCAATATTAAAACTTTCAGATGTTACTGTAATCGGACTTCCGCTTGCGCAGGCTCTCGGGCGATGGGGGAATTTCTTTAACTCCGAAGCATTTGGAAAACCTACCGAACTTCCATGGAAACTCTATATTGCCCCACAGTATCGACCAATACCATATCAAGGCTATGAATACTTCCATCCGGCTTTTTTGTATGAAAGTATTTTGGATTTACTAATTTTTATCATTGTATTTTGCTTTGTAAAATACGGCAAAACGAAAAAAGATGGTAACTTGGCTTTGATATACTTAATCTTATACTCAACAGCAAGAATAATTGTTGAAAAATACAGAATTGACAGTGTTTTTTATATCCACGGAATTCCAATTGCAATTTTTGTTTCTGCTATAATTTTCTTTGTAGCAGGGGCAGCTCTTGTCGTTAGGAATTTGCCCCAAAAGGAAAAATAATGAAAGCTGTATTATACTACGGACCAGGAAATATTAAGTATGAAGATGTTCCTATTAAACCTCTAAAGGAGGGGGAAATCCTTGTAAAAGTAGAGGCAGCTTTGACTTGCGGAACCGACGTAAAAACATACAGAAGAGGTCATCCTGTCCTGATAAAACAAGTGCCGTCAGGATTCGGACATGAATTTGCAGGTATAGTGGAAAAAGTTGCAGAAGGTGTCACAAATGTAAAAGCTGGAGACAGGGTTGTCGCGGCAAATTCTGCTCCTTGCGGGAAGTGTTTTTATTGTAAAAAAGAAGAATACAACCTTTGTGAAAATTTGGATTTGCTAAATGGTGCATATGCAGAATATATTGTTGTGCCGGAAAGAATCGTCAGAAAAAATACTCTAATACTACCGGACGATCTGTCTTTCGAAAAAGCAGCCTTCTGTGAACCATTGGCTAATGTAGTTCACGGAATTGCAAGGACAGATATTAAACCAGGGCAAAGCGTAGGAATAATCGGAATAGGGCCTATAGGCCTTATGTTCGCCAGATTGGCAAAACTAAAGGATGCCAGAGTTATAGTCGCCGGACGAAACCCTATGAAACTGGATTTGGCTGAAAAATTTGCCCACGCAGACGAAATAGTAGACTTGACCAGATATCCAAACCCTGAAAAAATATTTAAAAATTTTTCTGACGAAGGAAGAGGTTTGGATGTTGTTGTTGAATGTGTTGGACTCCCTGAGATATGGGAAAGAGCCTTCTCCTGTGTTCGTCCAGGAGGCACGGTACATTTCTTCGGAGGTTGCCAATCAGGTTCTACTGTAACTTTTGATGCGACAAAAATGCACTATGGGGATATGAAATTGATGAGCGTTTTTCACCATACCCCGAAATATTTTAGAGAAGCCTTAGATTTGATTGCTTCAGGTAAAATTGAAGTTGAAAAACTCATAACAGATACATTACCTCTTGATAAAGTTGAATATGCAATGCAGAAACATATTGAAGGTAAAGCAATTAAATTTTTGATTAAACCTTAGAAAAGAATGTGTGCAAAAATTCAAGTCCTTTTCAAGAATTGTCAACAATCAGAATTTCCTACATTCTTAAATTGTAAATTTTTGTAACAATTTTATAAAAATACTAAAGTTTTCTATTAAATGTGCCGTAAATACATGTTGAACAAGGGAAAACCATAAGGAAAAATAAAAGAAAATGGGACTAGCGGCATCATCTTACAATTTAATGAAGTATATGAACAGGAAAAATGACATTGGGCGTCAGCTTTCCCAACTTTCATTACAGAAAATGAGCCTTACAAGAGATGTAAACAAAATTACAAAAGAATACCAAAGGTCAATGAACACTAAGGTATATAAATACACTAACAATGCGGGAGCAGACTATTTTGATTTAAGCTATTCATCCCTTATGTATCCCGGAACCCTTAACGGTTCTAAATTGAATATGCTTACAGACATGAACGGAAAGGTTGTTGTAGACTCGAAGTACCGCAGATATGCTGAAATGATTTCCCCGGAAGGAACGCCCGGCGGAGATTATGAATCAAACCGTGCTGCAATTCTCTCTGATTTACTGGGAATTGCCCCTGAGGATATTGACAGAGCTAATGAAGCTTATCTTAATATTCTCGAACAACAGGATATTTTGGATTCTACATACATGACAGAACCTCAAAAACAAAATTATAGTTTTTATAATGACAATCCAACTGCCGTTCTGGGTAAATTGGGAAGTTCATACAGCCCGGAAGATGAAATTGATAATGTAAGTGATCTCACTTCCTTTATCAATTTAATGAAAGGCTTAAGTTGTTATTTCCCTGATGAACAACAAGCCTATATAAATCAATGCGATGCTCAACTTGAAGTATGGACAACTGAGCTCGGAAATGAAAATCATCAGACCTTAAAACAGAGAACTGTTGCTGATAATATATTAGGTGGTTTTAATTATTGGTATGATATTAATGATAGCAGTTATACTACCTATCAAAATGAACACAGCGCCTGGGAAGCAGATCGCAATAACGCTCAAGAGAATCTGGACTTTTGGGTTTCTGAGTACAACAGCGTTTTTGATTCCGGCAAAAGAGCTAAAGCCGACTTTTACGATGAATTATTTTCATCAATAGCAGAAAATGGCTGGCAATTCTATGAACAAATCTCCAACCCGGAATATTTAAATAATATGCTACTAAACGGATTATTTAATATAACAACTGTTGACAGAGAATGTATAAGAGAAGATGACGGTTATGTATATGAAAACCACTATGTAACAGATCCTGCGAACACGTGCGTAAATCTGGTTCAAGTTAACGATACAGACTACAACAATCAAAAATATATAGAGTATGAACATAAGAAAACTCTGTTAAACGAAAAAGAAGAAAGAATTGATACAAGGATGAAAAACCTTGAAACAGAGCAATCCGCACTTAAGCAAATGATAGAATCTGTAAAAAATGTTATGAATAATAACATAGAACAGCATTATAATATCTTTACTGCTTAATTTTTTCCTTTGTTCATGATATTTTAGACATACAATCAATGTTAAGGGGTATTGTATGTTTGATTCATTATCCGATAAACTGCAGGATATAATAGCAAAAACATCAGGGCAGAGCGAATTGACGCCAGAAAATATGCAGGAAGCTTTGCGTGAAATCAGGCGGGCATTGTTAGATGCGGATGTTAATTTAAGAGTAGTAAAATCTTTTATTTCAAATATTAAAGACAAAGCAGAAGGAGAAGACGTAGTTCACGGTGTAAACCCTTCACAACAATTGGTTAAAATTGTACATGATGAACTGGTTTCAATATTAGGAAAGGATTCAAGCCCCATAGATTATTCCGGTCATCCAAACATTATTATGATGCTTGGACTTCAGGGAAGTGGTAAAACAACGACTTCGGCGAAACTGGCTGTTAAACTCAAAAAAGAAGGCAGAAATCCGCTTCTTGCAGCATGTGATATATATAGGCCGGCTGCAATCACTCAATTGAAAACCTTAGGGACACAAATCGGAATAGAAGTTTTCTCTGAAGACGGCAAAGATGTCCAAACTATAGTACAAAATTCAATAGATTACGCTAAAGAGAATGGTTTTAATACAATAATTCTTGATACGGCAGGACGTTTACAGATAGATACCGATATGATGGCCGAATTGCTATTGATTGACAGAATATTTCATCCGACAGAAAAACTCCTTGTTATTGATTCAATGACAGGACAAGAATCCGTCAATGTAGCTGAAAACTTTGATGCGCAATTGGGAATAACGGGGATTGTTTTAACCAAGCTTGACGGAGATTCCAGAGGCGGAGCAGCCTTGAGTTTAACATATTGTACAAACAAGCCTATAAAACTTACAGGTACAGGCGAAAAACTGGAAGCTCTTGATAATTTTTATCCGTCAAGAATAGCTGATCGAATATTAGGAATGGGAGATATAGTTTCGCTCGTTGAACGCGCCCAAGAAGTTTTTGACGAAAAATCCGCTCTTGAAATGGAAAAGAAAATGGCAAAAGCCGAATTTTCCTTTAATGACTTTTTAAAAATGCAGTCACAAATGAAAATGTTTGGTTCAATGGACCAGATTTTAGGGATGCTCCCGGGGCTTAAGCTGTCAAAAGACGACAGACAAATGATTTCGCATAAGGGAGAAAAAGAATTTAAGAGAATAGAAGTATTTATACAATCAATGACTCCGGAAGAACGTGAACACCCGGAATTAATGAATACATCAAGAAAAAGAAGAATTGCACAGGGTTCAGGCATTCCTATCCATGATATAAATATGTATATAAGTCAATTTGAACAAATGCGCAAAATGATGAAGGGTATGTCTGATATGAAAAGTATGATGTCCAAAATGGGCGGCAAAATCGGGCAAGCAGGTGCAGGCAAACTATCAATGCATCAAATGATGAAAAATATGCGGAGATTCAAATGAAACTGATAGCAGGACTTGGAAATGTTGGTGCTAAATATACTTTTACAAGGCATAATGCTGGGTTTATGCTCGCAGATAGTATCGCCCTTAACAGCGGCATTACTTTTAAAGAAAATCCAAGATTAAAATGCTTTATAACAAACCTGAAAAGCGACAATAATGATTACATAATCATTAAACCTACAACTTTTATGAATCTTTCAGGCGAAGCTGTTCGTGCGGTAATTGATTATTACAAGATTGCTGTGGAAGATATTATTATAGTCCATGATGATTTATCTTTACCGCTTGGCAAAATAAGATTCCGGCAAGATGGTTCTGACGGAGGACATAACGGTATAAAATCTGTCATACAACATCTTGGTACACAAAATTTTGCCAGATTAAAAATAGGGATAGGTCCGCAGCCAAATCTGCCTTCCGAAGTTTTTGTACTTCAAAATTTTACGAAAGAAGAACTTGATATACTTAAAGACACTTTAACGACAGCAAAAAAGGGATTAGCGTGTTATTTCAGTGAAGGAATAAATATTGCGCAAAATAAATTTAATTAGGAGAAAATAATGAAACTTGCAGAACAATATGAAATGGATGAAAAATACGAAGAAGCATATGCCGAGTACAAAAAAGAGCTTCCGCACAATGCTGGCAATATTGAATTACTGACCAGACTTGCTCATCTTGCACTGATACTTGATAAAAAAGATGAAGCTAAAGCTTATTATGGGAGGATGCTTGAAATTGAACCGGCAAATATTCTTGCACATGAACAGCTCATTGATCTATACCAAAATGAAGACAGATTCAAATACTACCTTTTAAGAGGAAATATGCACGCTCTGCAACAGCAGATGAGTTACGCTAAATCTGACTACAAAAAAGCTGTAGAAAATGCTAAAGACACTCAAGAGGCACTACCTGCAAGGTATTTATTGGCAAGTCTCTGTGAAGGTGAAGAAAAATACCAGGAAGCAATAGATGTATATTTGAGAATTGCAGATGACGACAACAAAAATCCGATGCCTTATCTTAAGCTTGCCGAATTATATGAAAAAACTGAAGGAATAGATTCATCTATCCAAATCCTGCAGAGAGGTCTACAAGATGGCGGATTTCAAGAATTTAAAGAAATTCTTGCAGGCTACTATATCAGAAGTTCACAACCGGAAAAAGCGTTAGAACTTACTCAAAATGATTTAACCAAAGCTCGTGCATTAATGGATTTGGAGAAAAATGATGAAGCATATGAAATATTGAATCGTGTAAAAGATCAGTATAAAGACCAACCTTTGATGCATTCTTTATTGGCACAATACTATTTTCAAAAAGGTATGAAGGATGAGGCTTTTACAGAAATTAACGAATATGAAAAACTGGCACCTAATTCTCCCCTAATATACCAAATGCGCGCTTTAATATATGAAGATGCCGGGGATTCTTTTAATGAACATCTGAACTGGGGAAAATATAATATACTCAAAGGTGAGAAAGAAGTTGCCCTGAATGAATATATGACTGCCTATCAATTTGACAGTAAAAATCCTGAAATAATTGAAACTATAGCTGTTCAACTTGAGGGTTTAAAAGATAATACAAAAGCCTGCGAATTTTGGGAAAAACTGGTCGAGCTTGAACCCAAAAATTCAAATGCCTTACAAAAACTTGCAATTTTCAGAGATTCCATAGGTGATTATACAGGTGCACTGGACTATATGGAACGACTAAAGGAAGTTTCACCAAGCAACAAATTTTTGATTGATAATTATGAACAGTTTAAAGAAAGGGCAGAAAACGGCGGTGGACTGGCTATGTTCTTTAAATCCATCTTTGGGAAAAGGATGTAAAATTGGAAATTGAACTTCTCGCGCCAGCAAAAGATAAAAATACTGCATTTGCAGCAATTGACTGCGGTGCAGATGCGATATACATGGGACCACCAGCCTTTGGCGCAAGAAAAAATGCATCAAATTCTTTAGAAGACATAAAAGAAGTTGTTAATTACGCTCACAAATTCTGGGCAAAAGTGCATGTTACAGTTAATACCATACTAACCGATCCAGAATTGGAGGAAGCAGTTGAACTTCTTCAAAAGTTGGCAGATATTGGAGTTGATGCTGTGATTCTCCAGGATATGGGGTTATTAGAAAAGTTAATTCAAATGAATACAAATTTGCATCTACTCATACATATGAGTACTCAGTGTGATAACTATTTGCCTCAAAAAATAAAATTCTTTGATAGTGTTGGTGTCTCAAGGGTTGTATTAGCACGTGAACTTTCTATAGAACAAATTAAGCAGATACATAATGAAACACCTAATCTGGAACTTGAAAGTTTTATTCATGGAGCATTATGTGTTTCGATGAGCGGGCAATGTTATCTGAGCCAATATATCGGCGGACGATCTGCTAACAGAGGGGAGTGCGCTCAACCCTGCAGAAAACAATATGACGTTATTGATGATAAAGGTAACATTATTGCCAAAAACATTTACCCTCTGTGTCTTAAAGATTTTAACGGGGGTAAATATATTCACGAACTTATTGATGCAGGTATTTGTTCGTTTAAGATTGAAGGTCGTTTAAAGGATGTCGGTTACGTAAAAAATATTGTTGCATATTATAGAAAATTAATTGGGCAAGGAACGTCTTCGGGAAAAAGTATCTACCCCTTCACTCCTAACCCTGAAAAAAGTTTTAACAGGGGTTTTACTGAATACTTTTTAAACGGTAGGAGTGAATGCTTTAGCATAGATTCACCTAAATCTAAAGGAGAATATTTGGGAGAAGTTATTAAAACAGAAAAAGATTATTTCATTATACAAACTGATAAAGAGATTCACCCGCAAGACGGTTTATATTTTAATAATGACGGGTGTTTGGTTAATAAAATCATTGAAAATAGAATTTATCCGAATAAAAAGACAAATATTTCAATAGGAGATAAGATTTTCAGGAACTTTGATTCTGAATTTGAAAAAGAACTGCTAAAACCTGTTAAACGCCAAATAGGTGTGAATATTGATGTCTGCAATCAAAATATTACACTTATTGACGAGGACGGAGTTTCAACCACTTCTGAATTACCTTCAAACGAACCTGCAAAAAATCCTAAAAAGATGAAAGACACTTTTGTTAAACAGTTTTCTAAAACAGGAGATAGCGATTTTTATATCTTTGATATAAAAATCGCCCCTGATACCCAACTTCCGTTCCTTCCGATTAGCGAAGTAAATGCACTTCGCAGAACTTTATTTAATAACCTTATGCAAAAACGCTTAAAAATATATGAAAATAAAAGGGTAAAGCAAAAACCTCTTAGATATGCTAATTACTTTGCACAAGAAATAGATTATCGAGCAAATGTCCACAATAAATCGGCGAGGGATTTTTACGAAAAGTGTGGAGTTAAAGTTTTGGAACCCTCTTTTGAATTTAAACAACCAAAAAGACAAGTTGAATTAATGAGATGCAAGCACTGTATAAAATACGCGCTCAATATGTGCAAATCTCCTAAGAAATTGTTCTTAAGAGATTCGTACAATAAATTATTTCCCCTAAATTTTAACTGTCAAAAATGTGAAATGTCTGTTTTAAGCCCCGGATGATTATGCGGCAGGTACTTGTGGAACCTGCTGTAGGGCAGCTTGCTGCTCTGCTAAAGCTTGTTGTTGTGCTTGAAGCTGCGCGAAATATGTATTGCGGTCACTTTCAGACATATTATGAACACGGTTCAATTCATTAAATTGTTCTCGTCCATATTTTCTTCGTAGTATGCCCATCGCACTTTCATCAAGCTTTGCACCCTGCATATATAAGTTCCCCAAATCAGATAAAAGTTGTTTATCACTTGCAGTTTTGACCTTAGCTTCTTCAACACCTGTATTATTGAAGAATTCCATCTTTCCAAATACAAATTTATTTAGTGCCCAATCTATTGCTACACCAGCTATAAGGCCGACCACAGTACCTATTCCTGGTATACAAGAACCTATTGCGGTACCGAGAAGCTTACCTGCTCCTTTTGCGGCAATTTTGCCTGCGATTTTGCCCAGGCCTTTTTTCAATAAAGTCTTAGCACCTGCATCAGCCAAATTGTATGCAATCATGCCTGCTGCGCTCTTAATTGCAGTTTGTTCTATTTGTTTCCTACCGTAGTGACTTTCAACTCCTTTTTCTTTATTTTGTTTATCAATAGCTCTTGCTTGCTTGATATTACCCCAATCCATTATTACAGGAAGTGCAATCATACCTGCAGTCATTGTCATAGATAATTTGCTTGTACACATATTCCTCATTAAAGAAGTACCTTCTTTTGGAGGGACAACAGATTTGAACTGCCCATTGGTAGCAGCTGTTTTCACCGCATCAAGTCTGCTTACAAATTTATCCGGTTTTCTGAAGCCTCTTACGAATCTTTTAAACCAACCGTTTTTAACACTGGCTGCAGTCTGACAACGTGCTGTAGCATCAGCAATAGCTGTTTGGTTATTATTATCCAGAGCTTTTTGCATAACAGTTCTGAAGGTATTACGTTCTGCTGTAATTTTATTGATTAGTGCCTGATTACCTTTAGCTGCCTTCAAATCTTTTGCATATTTGTGCTCTAATTTTTGCATTGTTTTTTGTGCATTTGTCATCAAATCCGGATTTTTGTCGAATAAATCCATATGCGATGCACCCTGTTTATAGAACATATCTAAAGTACTTTGACTCGGTTTAATAGCCGGTTTTAGTGATGTTAACGCAAAGGGAGATGCGAAAAGTAAACTTGCACCCAAACCAGCTTCAGCATTTTTTTTATTCTCTGCTAACAATTTGAGAGTTTTATTTTGAAGAACTTTCTTTTCATCATCCGTTAATGGCTTTTCCATTTCGGCCTTCTCTTCTGCGTCTCTTTTCTTCCGAGCTGCTTCTTGCGCCTCTTTACGGTTTTGTTCTTCCTCTTTTTCAACCCTTGCTCGATATTCTTCAAAGGTTTCTTCTTTTGCTGTTCGATTAGTTTGAACCGTAGCATTGTTAAAAATTGAAAAGTTTGGCTTACTAAGAGCCGGAAATACATTAAAACTTGCGGCATTAAATGTATTGCCGAAATTATAATTCCGCATATTAAAGTTCATTTGTGGTATGTCGAGTTTGTAATCCACCATATTTTAATCCTCGATAATATTCCCTGTTATATATATAAAGTATTTCTATCACTAAAAATTGCCTTATTTAGGAAATGGGGTGTTACAAAACTTAACATTATAGAAAGTGAAACTAATAAGGAAATAGAAGAAAGTTCAGATACAGCTCAGTTTTACTACTTATTACTATCTTCTTTTAATCGTTCTTTAATATCCTGTATTTCATATTTAAGCCTGTTTAGTTCGCAGGTAATGGGGTCAGGAATTCTGTTGTGCATGAGCACTCCCTCCGAATTAACATAAGTTTGGTGAACCACTCTACCCGGAATACCAACAACAGTACTATTTGGGGGAACATCATTAACTACAACCGAGCCAGCACCAATTCTAACATTATCACCAATTGTGATATTACCGAGAACCTTTGCACCTGCACCAATAATAACGTTATTACCTATAGTCGGGTGTCTTTTTGCGTGTGCACTTCCAGTTCCTCCCAGAGTAACTTGCTGGTATATAAGAACGTCATCACCAATAATAGTAGTCTCTCCTATAACAACACCGGCGCCATGGTCAATAAAAAAACGATTCCCAATACTTGCCTTCGGATGTATATCGATACCCGTAAATATTCTTGACCAATATGAAATCAATCTTGGAAGAAATGGAACATTCCAATAAGCAAGCTTATGCGCAATTCTGTGCAAGATAAGCGCCTGCAATCCGGGATAACAAAATATAACTTCCGCAAGATTATTTGCAGCCGGATCTTTTTCATAAATCACTTTTATATCTTCTTTAATTTTATTTATAGCTCGTTTTAGCATATATTCTTCACTTTCTTCTTTACCCCTTTACCCCTTTACCTCTTTACTCCCAGACGGATAAATACCTTTCACCGGTGTCAGGAATAACAGTAACAATAATTTTATCGGGATATTGAGCAGATAAATCAATTGCGGCTGCGACATTTGCTCCGGCAGAGATTCCGCAGAAAATTCCATGTTTTTGTGCGAGTTCTTTTGCTGTAGAAATAGCTCTATCACCTTCTATTGTCAAGATTCCGTCCAAAGAGCAACCTTCGCAAATTTTTGGAATAAAGTTTGCACCTATGCCCTGTATTTTGTGCGTTCCGGCTTTTCCAGATGTGAATAAGGCACTCTCAAAGGGTTCTACCCCATATACTTTTACATCCGGTTTCAGCTCTTTTAAATATTTATTAACCCCAACGGCTGTTCCGCCTGTTCCTATTCCAGCAACAAAAATATCAACATTCCCCTCAGTATCATCAAATATTTCCTTTGCAGTTTGCTTGTGCGCTTTCGGATTATCAGAGTTCTCAAATTGCATAGGAATAAAGCTGTTTTGGTATAATTTTCTTAATTCTATGGCCTTTTTAACCGAACCTTGCATACCTTCTGATGCAGGAGTTAAGACAAGTTCTGCGCCATAGGCTGAAATACTTTTTCTGCGTTCAATTGACATACTTTCCGGCATGCAAATGATAAGTTTTAAGCCTAAAACTGCGCAACACATAGCCAAACCGATTCCGGTATTCCCGCTTGTTGGTTCAATTATAACAGTATCTTTATCAATTTCACCCCTGTCGAAAGCACCTTTGAGCATAGAATATGATGCTCTGTCTTTTATTGAAGAAGACGGATTAAAATACTCCAACTTAAGGTAAATCCGTTCATTGTATTTAACAATCGGAGTATTTCCAATTAAATCTAAAACATTATTGTGTATCATAATGCGATATTAACACAAAGTACTTAAATGTACTATTGCCTGTTTAACCCCGAGAAAAAGACTCAAATAAGCATATTAGTTTATATTCTGCGGTATGTAAAAATCGTATCGACCATTGATATTAATTTTTGTAACAATTTATTGTTAAAAGCTAAAGTTTTTTATAAAAATGCCGTTAATATGTATATGTAAGTTTGGAAATAGAATATTTTGTAAGATTGAAATTAAAATAAAGGAGCCACAGTATGTCAAATGAAGAAATCAGATTTAATCGTGGGGAGGCCAGCGCCTATTTAAACAGAAGGGGAAAGATCAAATATGACAATGACAGAGACCACACTCTAAAAAACAATTTGCAAAGTATTTTCGATTCAATTGCAGGATTGGACGGTAATAAACACAGAATTGATACTGAGCAAGAAAAGACTTTGCTAAAGATGTTGCAAACAATTTTCAGTGCTGACGACGATACTTCAATTTCAGATGACGAATTGAATTGGGCAAAAAGCTTCGATGGCAGCGATGTTGCACAGTTCATCGGCAAAAAAAATAATGACATCCAACAGGAAAAAGCCGATGCGGAAGCAGCCGAACAAGCCAGAATAGATGCCGAAAGACAAGCCGAAGAACAGGCAAGGCTCGAACAGGAAGCTGAAGAAGCCAGAATAAAAGCAGAACAGGAGGCTGCTGAACGTGCAAGACTTGAAGCAGAAGCAAAACAAGCAGCAATAGCAGAAAAGCAGGCAGCTCGTGCAGCATTCGATAATTCTATAAATAGAATAAAAGAGAATACAAATTCTGACGGTGTTACAAGCGAAAAATATACAATCCAAAAAGGTGATTCTTTCTGGCGCATCGCGGAAAGACAATTAAGAGCAGAAAGCGGAACCAAACCAACAAACAAAGCTATTATGGAAAGAATCGCTTTGATTGCCAAAATAAATGGTATAAAGAGCGTTACAGGATATAAACTGTATGCCGGACAATCATTAAATGTTCCGACAAACGGTTCCACACCACCGGCAGTTGAAGAAAATCCGCCTGAACCTACAGCAATTACCGAAGCAGCTAATACTGATAATGGGTGGACCCCTGTAAATGCTACTTTATGGCAAGATGACGACGGAAAATTTTACGTCGTTGCTTCCGATGAGGATGCTGATGGTGATTGGGCATATATTAATGCTACAGTTTGGCAAGACAATGATGGCAAGATGTACTATGTTATGAACTCATAATACCATTGCAATTATAATATACTAATGGTCTAAATAAGTTTACAAAAAAAGATACATATCCAAACGAAAGGAACTTTATATGAGTGACGAAAACAGAATTAAATTTACTTATGGTAATGCAAGTGCACACCTGAGTAATGACAACAGCAAATTGGAATACGACGGTGAAGATAAAAACAAACTGCGTGCAGGCTTGCAAAATATATTTAATGCAATCAAAAAACTTGATAACCCTGAAGGTAAGAAAATAGATTCCAACAGAGAAACAGAACTTCTGAATAAATTGCAATCAATCTTTACTGCCAACGGAGAATCTATCGATGATGATGAAATGGCATGGGCTAAAGGATTTGTACCGGGCGGAGATGTTGTCAGTTTTATTAATACAAAATATAACGAAGTAGTTGGCGAACAGCAAGGCGAAGGCGAAGGCGAAGTTGAAGATAAACAAGGACAAGAACAAGTGGTACGACCAACGGTAACTAATAATCATAAATTGGGTGATAAGTTTGAATTAACCTCCAATCCTGACTTGCGTGAACATGGATATGTTGGTGAATACATTGAAGATAATAAGGTTTACCAGTGGACTCCACAAAATGGAGGAGAAGCTTTATACGAAGCTTGTGTAGATACAGATATTGAGGGGGATAATATATTCACAAACATTGTAAGAACAAAGGAGGAAGCTCTTGCTCTGAAAGAACAGATTGAAGCTGAACTAGCCAAAATTAAGGGGCCTCAAGAGAACGAGACAGAGGAAGCTGCAGCTGCGCGCATGGCTGAAAATGTCAGAGCAATAGAAACTGTTGCCGCTCTGGCAAACTTTGACAAAACAACATTAGTCGCGCTTATAGAAGAATATATGACAAAGGATGATTTTGTTGACCCGAAATCAGCAGAATACAACGATTTTGTACAAAGGTTGATTGAAACAAAGAATCCTGATGTAGTACAAAGCCTAGGTTTAGTAACATATAATCGTTTTGGTAATGTCAAATCCGATATATTTAGAGGGAACGAAGATACCTATAAGAAACTGGTTTCGCTCTACACAGAAATAAGAGCGAAGGAAAGTCGCGGCGAAAGACTAAATGATGACGAAAAAACTCTTAAATCATATTTTCAAACACAAGAAGTCAATTGCGGGTTTAGATATGACAATGACCTCAGAATGGTTTACGATGGTCAGGGCAATATTAAATATCAAGGAACGCCTGATGAGTTTTATGGAACGGGAAGCTATGCAGATCCATACAAGGATGATTTTGATTGTATAACAGTTATTGCAGGCGGGAATAAAGAGCTTGTTATAGACTTCCAAAACGATTATAGAGCTGCGCTCAAGGCTATTGAAGAAGCGTCAGAAGAAGAAAAAGAAGAAGTAAAAAAAGTGCAATTCAAAGCTCTTATAAAAAAATACGCGGATGTTAAAGATGATTCCTTTGCATGTTCCGTTTTGACTTCACACCTCCTTAATTATGCTGATATAGATGATATAAAAGCAGCCATAAACGCAAACGGCGCTGAATATTTGGGATATCTAAATAAAGCGTTAAAGAACAGTTCTATTACGCTTACGAATGAGGAAAAAAACGAACTACGTAAATATATGGTTAACCGTGCTGTAGAAATCTACACCAATTCCGAAAAAGGAAATGTATCAAATATGCGTTTTGTACGCTACATAGTAGATTTGATTAATAATACCACGTTTGATCCGGAGGATGAAGATAATAATTCCGCAACCAGAGATGATATAATCTATGAAATCTATGCACCTTATTTTGATATAACCGGAGATGAAGACGGAAATGAAATAGCTACATACACAGGACGCAGAATGACAGCAGAAGAAGCAAAAGGTTTTCTGCTATGCCTTGACATGCCCGACAACATGCAAGAAGCTATCTTACGTACAATGACTCTTGATGACCTCCAAGACGGCGAATGGGGTGTTGTAGCAGAACAACGGAAAGGCCATGTCGGACTTACGGATTCTCTAACTCGTAATCGTTTCGCAGAATTTGTTGACGAAATGAAAACTCCAGAAGAAGTAATTAATTTTGTAAAAAACTTACGAGATAGAGACGATGATTGTCCTTATGACAAAATTATGGAAAAATTTGGAGATGATGAGGATGTCAGAAAAGCCCTTGTGTTAAAAATGGATAAGGGTGTTGGTATTTCAGACGAAAACAAACTATCCCTGCTTAAAGATTATATAAAAACTTTGGAAGATGGCAGCTATGCTGTAGATACAGACAAGCTCAATGAGTCCGGTGTACCCATAATTCAGCTTGCGAGACTCCTGCCTTGGGTTGAAGACATAGGCAATGATAATTCAGAATACAGCCGTTTGGCAATCGCCCTGCTTGCTGAAATAACTTTGAGTAATCTGGATGCATTAAAAGCTTTGAGTAACAGAATTGAATCAGGTCCTGTACGAGATTGTGCTTTTGTAGCCGCAATATTTAATAAGTTAGAAGCAGCACCTATAAAAGAAAACTTCGATTATGCAATAAAAGCATTTGATGAATTCGACCTGGATAAAAAAGAAATTTTAATAAGGTTTGATATTTCAAATATGTCCGATGAAGAGAAAAAATACGCTCAAAATTACATGTATTCAAACGTATTAAAAGATAACAAGCTTTCAACAGAGGATTTACAAAAGGCTATCGATAATGGCTGGATTGAAAATATCCCTACATTACATTCTTATCGCAAAAACAGAACTGTTGATATGGCAAAAAATATGTTCCGAATCGGAGATCACCAATTTGAGATTTTGGAAGACGGTAGAGTGGCAGAACGAAGTGAAAAAGGTACTCAAGCCGGACTTAATATCCTTGACGGTATAAAAGGCTTGAATACAGCAGATGGCCCGCAGCACCAAAAAGCAAGAGAAGAACTCTCGAATATCGATAAAGACTCTGTCGTTGATACGATTTTAGCCTTCAATGCCGCAAGCGTTGAGTACAGCGACGGCACGAGGATTATGGAATACTTAGACGGTGAAAGAAGAGGTATGACCGTCGAATATATGAAAAAAGTTCCTCTTGCGCTCATCGAATGGGGCAAAGCAAACGGTAAAGATACATCCGAGCTTGAAGGAATTATGAGTCGAATTGGAAATGATGCTGACAACAGCTTCCCTGATAGAGTTGCCCAAGAGCTCGACAATGCAATGCTAAAATTGATTAATTCATAGCACAAATTCCCATAACGAAAAGAACTTGCGAAGATTGTTAAAAGTCTTCGCAAGTTTTTTCTTACACTTACTCAAATTTCTCACTATGCTCGTTAAGAAATTCACCTCCTTTCCCTTTAAGGAGAGGGCAGGGGGGAGGTGCTTTTTTATTGGAGATGAAGGGAGTTGTCTTGCTCGCTCGCATTAAACGTGTCTGCGTGATTTGACTACGTGATTAAATCACTTGTCAAAAGCACTCCGCACTCTGCTCGCTCGCTCTGAACCCCTGACAGGCTCCGCCTGTTCGGGGTTCCTATTCCATATTTACACAATAAAATAGGGAGTATACTACGTATACCCCCTATTTTATTGGAGATGAGGGGAGTTGAACCCCTGTCCAATGCGGATAAAAACTGACATCTACGTGTGTAGCAACTTATTATCTCGATTTTACAAGGAAAGTCACAAAACCTAAGAAAAACCAAAGACTTTTTACGGAAGCCTAACCTCCAATGGTAGTCTTGATACGCATACCATCATTTGCGTACTGCGTCTTGCATACAATCATTCTTATCTGGGCGGCAAGCTGGCTCAGAAGAATGGGCCGAACTGCTTGTTATTAAGCAGCGAGTCTTTGTGCTCTATAATCAGCCATAGAAACAACGTTATTAGCGTTTATTTTAATTTGCCCGTTGATAACCGAGAACAGCTCTCGGACACGCAGCCCGGATCTACCAATCACAATGTCGAAACCGGTACATCCCCATGCTTATTTTGATTTTTAAGGACAATACTATTTTTACCCCTCACCCGAATTTCTAATTTCGCAATGCTCAATAAGAAATTCTACCCTCTCCCTCATGTGGCGAGGGGAAAGAGTATAAACCGGTATGTCCTAATATACTGTCAATGTTCGTAAAGACAGTATAAATTATATTAAGTTTTTTTTCAAGGCTGACTATTGTTTGTTTACCAGAATTTCTTCTGCCTCACTCTATTTGCGACTATTTACCCCTAGCCCTTTACGGCACCGTCATTTTCGCCGGAAATAAAATATCTTTGCATGGCAAGGAAAAATACAATTATAGGAATCGTTGATAAAATTGAACCGGCCGCAATGTAACGCCAGTTGGCAGAAAACATTCCCTGCAAGTTATTTATACCTACAGGAAGTGTATACATAGAATCTTTGGTTAGCATAATACTCGGCCACAAAAATTCACCCCACGAACCGATAAATGTAAATACAGCTAAAACTGCAAGAGTAGGTTTAACCATCGGTATAACAACCTTCATAAACATTTGGAAAACATTGCACCCGTCAATAATTGCAGCTTCTTCAACCTCTCTGGGGATTTTCAAAAAAGCCTGACGCATCAAAAATATTCCGAAAGCGCTTACTGCAAAAGGCATAACGAGTCCCAAATATCCCAATACATTATTTACACTATCAATAAGATGAAGTTTTAAGGTAATTATATAAACAGGAAGCATTATTGCCTGAAAGGGTATCATAATTGTTGCAAGAATACTGAAAAATACTATTCTTTTACCCCTAAAGTTCATCCTTGCAAGAGGATAAGCAGCAAGAGATGAAAGTACAAGGTTTAGCAAAACTGTCAATGCAGCAACAATAACGCTGTTCCAAAAATAACCCATAAAATTTACCCTATGCCATACTTCTACATAATTGGAGAATGTAAAATCTTGCGGAAACATTACAGGCGGATACGCAAATATATCCTCATTTACCCCTTTAAAAGAAGTTGACATTAACCATACAAAAGGAAAGACAGAAAGCAAAGAAACTGCTATCAACACAGAGTGTATGCTCAATTTTGAGATGATTTTTTTCAGCATAAACTTATTATAATAAATTCGGCTGAAATTTTCCATGCTTAATTAAAGCAATAATGACAAAAAAAAGAGGCCCAAATTGAGCCTCTTTTTTTATCTTATCTTACATCTATTCTTCTTCGCCTGCCATCTTTTCGTAAGTTGTTTCTTCGGCTTTTGTACCGGTTCTTTGTTCCGCTGCTTCAACATCGGCATCACGTTCAGATTTTGATTCATATTCGTGAATTCGACCCGTTTCATCCTTGAAGAAGTACATATCAGCTCCGATTTTTTCACCCTTTACAAGAACCTTGGTTTTGCTCTTACCAACAGCCGGACCTTTTGCTTGTCTCGGAGCTCCTGCAACATTAGTTGCTTTTGGCGCTACCAACTCATGTTCATCTTCAGAGATCTCGCATCTCACAACACCTGCTAATTCTTTTGGTAATTTTATAGATGCCGGGAAGTTGCCCATCAATACACTGTAGTATGTGCCGTAGTCAAATCCTTCGATATTCTTAAGATTTGCAGAACTCTTTATCGATAATTCGTAAAGGCTGTTCATTCTTTCGAGAGAGTAATTACCGTCTGTAACTGCCTGTGCAAGTTTTAAGATACGGATTGCTTTCTTTAAGCCAAAGACTTGAACTAATGACTTGCCATCCGGGCCACAATTGTAAATGTTGTTTGCAAGGTGACTCCAACCGCTTGATCTTGCTCTTTTATTGAAGATTATCTGGTCATCTTTGTTAAGATTATCCTCTGAGATTTCCATTTCTTCCACTACGTCCTCAGTTTGGAGACTCCAGTGTTTTTCAGCTTTGGCAAGACTGATTTCGGCAGGTTTAACAGAAGGTAAATCCGGATACATTCTGCTACCTGCAATTTCTTGACAATTTAGGTTTGAACCGAGACCTGCCATTATTCTCATATTATTGAAGAAATCATCATAATCCCAAGTTCCGTCAGCTTTTGCCGGATACATATCTAATATAAATTTAATTCTTTCATATTGAGAAGGTACAGTATCTTTCAAATACTGTTCATAGTTTGCTTTTATTGTATATCTTTCTTTATTTCTGTCGAAATCAGATTTGTCAAAACATTCTCTTTCGAAATCAATATCTCTTCCAAAAATAGCTTCTTCAAGAATATTTAACAATATACCTGAAATTGCGCCTGCTTCGACTGCCTGACATATGTTACGCCATACTGATATATTAATTTTTTTCTGTTTTATTTGATCAACAAGATTCTCTATAGTTGTCTCTACACCATTTACATTTACAACAACGTTTTGATGTATATGCACTGTTTTATTGTAGATAACTTCTCTTACCTGCGGAGCTGCTATATGAGCAATTGCACCGGTTACAGCACCGTTAAACAGTCCTTGAGCAGCCCCTACAATAGATGGGGTGTGGTTTCTATGTTCATATTCGAAATCACAGAAGTCAATCAAATCTTTAGTTTGCGGAAATCTACTGCTATCTTCTTTATCAAAATTGTATTTATCAGCGATTCCTTGTGCAATCAACTCTTTTCGAGCTTGTTCTACTTCATATAAAACTTTGTTTGGATCGTCATTGCGGTTTACCAAATAGTCTTTACCTACCCTATATTCGATGGCTTCCGAAATACCGCTTAAGTCATACGTACCATCTTCATTTTTGTGTGCTTCCATATATTCTTTTATGGATTCTTTTGTAGACTTTTTAAGCTTATTATCGATTTCCTTCTGGGTTACGTGTTTTAATTCTTCACGTCTTTTCATTATCTTATCGTGTCTTTGTGTAATTCTGCGAATATCACTACGATTTCTGACATAGCGTTCAAAAATAACATCTGAACCGCTATCAGGGCTCTTTTGAGCGGCTTTAACAATAGCCTGTACTAAATCTTCATCGAATTCTAAATTTTGGAGCTTGCCTTCTTCTTCCAACTTTAATAGTGCTTGACGCATTTTGGTATCCATTTCGTATGGCAATACTTCAGTTTCATAGTGATAAAATGCGTATTCTTGGTAAGGATTTGAAGGATAAACGTGAACCCCGTCTTTCTTTTGACCATTAAGTTCTAAACTATGCATTACACCTTTTTCATCTCGATACATACCTTGTTTTATATTTTCCAATTTGGATGTAATATTGTCAGATTTATCTTTATCCAAGAATTCTGCTAGTTCTTCTTCAGCTTTTATAACTTCGTCTCTAATATAAACTTCAAGGAGTGCGTGCATAAGAGGATTTTTCTTTTCAGATTTTTCATATACACTTAAATATTCCTCCGGAGAAAGCTTGCTTATTTCATCAAGATATTGGTCAACTTTGGCTTTAACTTTTTCGTCAGTAATTTTTTCATCCAAGAATGATTTTAATTGTTCTCCAGGACGTAACTTATCAAATGCTGCATATTGCAATTCATAATTTATCATTTTAGCTGCTTTTTTCTCTTCAGGTAAAATTTCTTCTTTATTAGAAACCCCTGCTTTATTATTAGCAGCCTCAGTATCCGATCCAACACTCGCAACCAAGTCAGCCCGATCAACATTCACATCACCAGGTGCGACACCATTAAATTCCTCACCAATTTCGACATCATCAGGTCTCATCGGTTTTTTATGATTAGTAACACCCATTTCGTTCGGATCCCAAATCCCATTAAGGTTTTTAAGAGCTGCCTTATCAATTTCTAGTCCCATTGGAGTATTCTCCTTTCTTTTACTGTGTAACAACCTACTTTGCATGTATTACGGCAGTTTTAAGAAAAACTTTAGTAATAATGTGTAAATTGTTACAAAATTTAATACTTTTAATCCAAATTCCCGTGTTACATATATTAAGTATTTTCATTTTAAAAAATTGCCTTTTAAAATGCATGTTTCTTTAATGATTTGCCGAACGTCAATAATATTAAGGTATTTACCGGTTTACAAAAGTTAACAAAGTGGTTATTTTTTAAAGTAAATCTGTATTTATATGGCACTTTAATACTGTGATAAAATGTTTATATGGAAAAAGAAATTATCGCTTTGAGGAATTATGCGCATATCGGAGATGCCGTTTGGGAAGTATTCGTAAGAGAATACACTATATTTAAGACATCAAATTCAAAATTACTCCACAAAATGACAACAGACAGGGTTAATGCAACTTTCCAAAAGCAAATGCTTGAAATGATTACTCCGGAACTGACTGAAGAAGAATGCGAAAAAGTGCGTCGTGCAAGGAATCTTTCTATACCAGTCGGGAGAAAGAATATTCAAGCAACATACAGACAAGCCACGGCTTTTGAAGTTCTAATAGGATTTTGGTATCTGCATGACAAAGAAAGACTGGAATATTTTTACGAGATATTTAAAAATACTGAATATTTTTCCTAATCTTTTGAAAATATACCAAATCTTTTAGGTTTTTCTTTTTGCTGATTGTCTTTTGGTTCGTTAATTATAACCATAACCTCATCCTCAGATGACATTTTTAAGTTATTACGTGCAATTGCCTCAAGACCGGCAACATTGGAAAAATTATTAATACTGTCTTTAAGCTGAGTATTAAGCGCCTGAGCTGCATTTCTTGTATTTGTTATTTGAATAATTTTTGCTTTGTAAGATACTATTTTTGAAATATTCAAAACCGCACTTATCGTAATCTGAACAAGGCACAACAACAAAATAACTGTTAAGAATGAGTAATAAAGCCCGCCGGAAGAATTCGTTGAGACATTTGTGCCATCTTCTTTTGAAGGAACATCAGCCTTACGTTTTCCCTTAGTTTTGACTACTTTTTTAGCTTTTTTTGGGTTTGCCTTACTTTCATTCATAGTCAATATTATATAAAAATTTCAGCTTGATTACAACTTGAATCCGGTTAAAAAACTTAGTGAAGAGCTTTGTCTTCCATCATTATAAAAAGATTGTGCAATCCCAAGTTCAAATTTTAACGCATCAACGTAGTGCTTTAGTTCCGGAGTATAAACAATTGTTATTTCGTGTTTATTCTTGGGAAGATTCATATAAGTACTGAAAGATTCTTTCAATGTCAACCTATCTGTAATATGGATTTCCGGAATTATTCTCAGAATATTATACTGAGTACCTATATCCTGACTTGCTGCCTGTTTTACCAAACCTGTGAAAGAAAAAACCCTCGGAGTATCATATCTCACAAAAAAAGAGGTTGTATCCTCTATTTGTGCATATGATAATTCTTGTCCCCAGGTTTGCCCGTACGTAAATCCGCCAATGCTTTCTGAGACCACACCACTCAACGGCATAATATCAGTCAATGCTGTTCTGTTTGTCATTGCCCGGGCAAGTGCACTCCTCGGAGTATTTGCATTAGACGTAATATTAAGAATATTTACAGGTATTGTAAGCGTTTTTTGAGGTATATTAATTTGAGGTTTTTCAATTGTATCATCAAGGTATATAGTCTCAACCTCATTATCATCATATTCAACCTGACCTTTTAATTTATAGGTTTCTTTAATTGCGTTAGTGTCAATTTCGACACTACTATTGGTATCTGCAAAGCAAGGTACTATAAAATTCAATATTAGTAATAGTGTTAATAACATTCTCAACATGCCTACATTTTAAATTAAACAGTAAGTGATTTCAATCATATAAATACCCTATAGACTAATAGAATTTTTTGTAAATTTTTTCTATAAATTCAGAAAAGAGGGGATTATATTATGAAAAAATTTTTATTATTAAGTTTATTATTGTCATGTTCATCAGTCTTAGCAGAAGACGATATCGCTGTTGTTGATTTGGGACGTATTGTCGAAAATTCCGCGCAGGTCAAGCAACTAAAACAGGAACACGCAAAGAAAATTGCAGAATTAGACAAAATTATTGTAAACGCAAGGGGCGAAATTGCAAATGAAAAAGATCCCGCAAAAGTTTTATTGCTTGAAGATAAATATATGAAAGAATTTAATACCAATAGAGAATCTTTGGAAAGAGATTATAACGGAAGATTGTCCGTTATTGAAAAAAATATAAAAGGAGAAATCGCTAAAAGAGCAGAAAAAGACGGATATGATTATGTATTTGCAAAAAGTGTAGTTTTGTACGGAGGAAAGGATATTACAAATGAGTTGTTAAATAGTATTAAGTAGCAAATTTTTTTTTCTTGAGTTTTATATTATAATAGTTAATATAAATAGTATAAAAATTAAGGAGGCACATAATGTCAAAGAAATATTTAACAGTTATCGCAGTTATGGCTGCATTCGCAATTTCTGCAGGTGTTGCAAATGCTTATCCGCAGAATACTCTTTTCGGAACAGGCTACGGTTTCGCAGGTTACAACAATTTTAGCAATGGTGTATCAGAATCAAACGCTATCACCGCTAAGAAACAATTTGTAGAAACTACTACTACTGAAACTACAGATGAATTTGCTGATGGCATCAAGAAGGTTTCTGATGTTGCAAGAGACCATGATGAAGCTCCAAATGCAGGTTACAAGACAACTTATACTTACATCGAAAAAGATATGTCAGATTATAACCCGTATACAGGCGCAGATTCAGGTGTAAATGATTCTAAATCAATTTATACTGACGGTTTGGGCAGATTACACTTCTTTGGAAAAGGAAGTCTTTTCAGAAGCAAAAAGTAAAAATTTGAATCATAACAAACAATGCCGGCGGATTCGCCGGCATTGTTTGTTAATATAATTTTATTATTATGCTCCCAAATATCTGTTTAGAATGAACATAAAGGATCTGAAGAATTGTGCAGAATCGCTTAATGTGATAGTTCCAAACATAGAGGTTCTTGTAATACCCATATTATAGTTACCTACATAATATGCGCCGTTTTGCCAATGCCCGTTTTGTACTGCATTGATTGCTTGCTCCATTGCAGAATCTAATTGTGCCATTTGATTACTATCCCAGCCTATAGAATGTAAATGACCCCGAATATAGTCAGGTAGCCCCCAAGTAGGCCAATAACCATTCTCTGGGTCATTGGCAAGAAGAACATCTAACAAATCTCCCATCGCCGCTGCATTGCAGCCTTGTCGCCGATCCAAAAATTTATCTTCTATCCAATCATTATGTACATCAGGACTTGGTTCCATATTGGTCAATAGCTGCCCCCAGTTATTCTCTATTATGTCCCATGCTTTCCAACGCATATGACTATTCAATTCGTCTTGAGTTGCATTGGGATGTGACCTTAAATAGTGTATAGCAGAACTTCTTACCAATTCTTCCAAACGTGCTCTTTGCTCGCTATTTAATAATGCACCATTGTATTCTAAATAACAACTATCAAGACAACTATAAATATTATTATCTATCATTAGTGTCTGTTCAATAGTAATGAGTTCATTTTCATTTATCCAATTATTCGCCCACACACGCATATTGTTGTGTAATCTGGAATGTAATGTATCATCGTTGTAGTTTGTATGACCTTTTATATAGTCCTCTGCGTTAGTTCGCAATAATATTTCCAGTTCAGCTCTCTGCTCATCTGTTAGCGAATACAATTCATTATATTCAGCCCAAAAACTTTCAAGCTCTTCATTAATAATTTGTACATAATTATCACTTAATACACCCATCTCCTGAATCTTATTGGGTACAACATTTTCCAAATAATGTGATAAATGTTGAGTTAGTACTTCGTAATTGTTGTACCACGGCTTTTCTTGTACATATTCTATAGATGTCTGCATAAGAAATTCTTCCAGTTCAGCTAAGTTTTCAGGACTTAAATTTGTATATTGGCCGAGAATTGAAGTAACTTGTTCATATACAACTTGCTGCTGGAATGGTTGAAGAGATAAATCTATCACATCATGACCGGCATAAACAAGATACCCTTGAGTTGCTATCATAAGCTCATCACAATATGGGAATCCCTGTCCTCTTAAGTCTTCTATCAGAGTGGTCAATTCACTGATTTTACCTTGAACTTCGATAGTGGAGCCATGGTCAGGTGAGTCTATCATGCTCTGAAATTCTGCAAATGCAGTTTGATATTCAGCAAACTTGCCCTGCCAATCTGCACCCGCATTAAGCGGATTATTGGCAGCCATTACTATACATCCAAAAGAGAGTGCAGCATCATCATGAGCAATACCTAACTTACCTGTGCTCCCACCATATACTCCCCATACAATATTGGTTAAAGTGTCATTCGTATGAATGACAATATAAGCCTCGACGCAGGCAAGTTTTTGGTCAGCATCAAGTGAATCATAATTTACAACAAGATATTGCAAAGCGTCGTAATCACTAGTATTTGAGCAGACTTCTGGCCAATTTTGCGGATCATACGGCTCACCGGCTTGCAATCTTTGCATGTATTCAAGACATTGCAGTCCTTTATTTTTGTCACAAACAACAAATCTTCTCACTCTCCAAATACGAGCACTATCTATGTCATCCAATTGATTTTCGTATATATCTATTATTTGTCCAAGCAGATTTATTTTCTCTTCGAATGTCGCATCATCAGGAAGACTTTCCCATTGAGCTATTAATTGTTGGACATCTTCCAAGCCGCTTTCGTTACCTACTGCAGCGGAGCCGCCAACTGCTGTACCCTGATTTACATTATTTTGAACACTTCCGGATGCCTGAGCACCACCGCCGTTATTAACTTCGTTACCTTCTCCCGGTTCATTACCAACATCAGGTAATACATGGGCTTGCGCACTTTGCTGATCATTTTGTACCGCATTGGGCGTTGGCGTTGGAGTAGGTACTCCGGGAACTACAGTAGCTGACAACCCTATATTCGTATTATTTTGAAATAATTGTAATTGCGGTTTACCTTCTTCTGTTTCAGATTCGGTTACTTTATTATCATGAAAAGTAACAACAGGTTCTTGCGGTTCTGCCGCCTGTGTAGGCTTTGGCAAACTTCCCCCTGCCACTGTTGTTTCTTTCGGCTCTTTTTGAATTACTCCTCCATTTACACTTTTATTACCACCTTTTGGAATCATGTACGCTTTAATATAGTTTTCCACAAGTTCGTCAGCTTTTGCTGTAACTGCTTTAGCCTTCGGCGGAACTATCTGAGATTTTTTGCTTTCTTCTTCTTTCTTAAGGGCTTCTTCTTTCTGCTTTTCCTCTTCTTCTGTTTTCTTCTCTACCCTGTTTCCACTAAATCCAAAATCAAATTTTTGGTAATGAATGTTGTTCATACTTTTTATACTCCTTTTGAAAGTAATATTTATCCTACGATATTTATGCATGTTTTTACGGCATATTTAAAAAAAACTTTAGGGGTAATCTCAGAATTGTTACAATCATTTTATACAGAATATGTTTATTAGCATTATATAGCGGATTATACAAGTGTTTCAGGCCTATAACCAGCGTGTTAAGTTTTGTAAAGAAATATTACAACAACAAAAACGAGTGACAAAAAGGATGTTAATGGGCATCCTCATGCAAATAGCTTTCAAAACTTTTATCTTCAACTTTATATCCGCAGCCTTCGTGGAGTCTTCCGGGGTAGCCTATTGAAGGTGCGGGATATTTTTTACACATTTTTAACCTTTTATCATAAACAGAACAAAGTCCCTCATCTGTCACGTATTTGCAAGCAAATATAAAATTTCCGTCTTCGTCTTTTCCTCTTATATAAAATCTTCTGTAAGCAGGAAAAAGAAACTGCATAATCTTAAAATCGGTCGTTGTATATGTGTCAAAACTATACATGTACCGGCAGCATTTCCCACATTTCAGACATTCTCCCGTGATTTTGTACTCCATCTTTTCCGGCACAAAATAAGAGAGAATTTCGTTTTTTATAACTTCTAAAAATCCAAACAATGTTACAACCCCTCACCCTAACCCTCTCCCTTAGGGGCGAGGGAACTAACACACATACTCGCATTCACATTTGCCTAATGTTTTATTAATGCCATTTACCTCTATTTCCTCCTTTTACCCCTATCCCTCTCGGAAGGAAAGTTCTGCAAAGTTTTTCTTTAATACTGAACGCAAATTAGCCATCTGAGCTTCTATGGCATCATCTGTGAGTGTATTATTCGGATCCTGCATTTTAACTCTGAAAGCTACTGATTTATAACCGTCTTGCACGTGCTCACCTTCGTACAAATCAAACAGGTCACAGCCGGTAAATACTTTGTTATCTATACCTTTTTTGATTGTCTTTTCCAAATCTGCCCAGGTAGTTTCTTTCGGTATAATCACAGCCAAGTCACGTTGAACTTCAGGGAATTGCGGGAGTTTTTTGTATCTGGGAACATTCTCATTTACCCCTACTCCTTCGCAAATCATGTTCAGGTCAAGTTTAAATAAAAATGCATCTTGATTCAATTTCAGTTTGTTCTTCAACTCAGGATGAATTTCGCCGCAATAACCCAAAATCTCTGGAGTTTTGCCAAGCATCGTAAGCACTGCAGTTTTGTACGGGTGAAGACTCGTATGAGAACTTGCAAGAGGAGAATCAACAAGCAGCGATATTTTAATCCTTCTTGTGAGCCCAAATTCTTCCAACACCTTTTCAATAATCCCTTTTACCGTATAAAAATCGACTTCTCCGGTCGGCTGCCACAGAGATTTTTGTATATTACCCGTTATAACACCCGCGAGCACAAGAGTTTCTTTTACTCCGGAATTCTTTTCGTCAGCTTCAGCTACTTTTAGGTATGTTCTGCCGATTTCGTATCCCCAAAAATCTTTTTGACCGTTATCATAATTATATTTCATACAGTTAAGCACGCTCGCTGCCATTGTCTGTCTGAGCATTGCAAAATCTTCTGATGCAGGATTTTCAACATAAACCGCTTTTTCCTCATCATAATTCATATTAAACTGGTTTAGCAAAGGTTTTCCAATTAGAGAAGACGTCTGTATTTCATTTAATCCGGATCCTCTCATTATATTGTGAACCTTTGCAATAATCCGTTCCGTTACCGAAATTTCGGCGGGATTGGTTTTGCTCGGCAAAGTAGGCGCTATTTTGTCATAACCGTTTATTCTCGCAATTTCTTCTATCAAATCGCATTCTCTGGTTACATCATCCGCCCTGAAAGAAGGAACTCTGACTTTACAAGCGGCTTCATTTTTTCCTAATACTTCGAACCCGAGTTTTTCCAGAATAGTTAAACATCTTTCAGAATTTATCTCACAACCCAGCAATCTTTTAATTTGTGCATACCTTAAGGTTATATCAATCGGTTCGTATTCACCGCTTCCTGTAGCTGCAATGCCTTCAAATTTGGCATCTGCGTACTGTTCAAGTAAATCAATCGCTCTTAAAAGACCATATTTTACAGCCGCTATATCGACCCCCCGTTCATATCTTGAAGAAGCTTCCGAACGATATCCTACACTTCTGCTGCTTCTTCTTGTCGTTGCAGGTGGGAAATATGCACCTTCTAGTGCAAGATTTTTTGAATTTTCATCTATTTCAGAATTTGCACCGCCAAATACACCGCCAAGACATACTGGATGTTCTTTTGTAGCAATAAGAACGGAGTCATTTGTAAGGGTTCTTTCAACTTCATCCAGAGTGACAATTTTTTCACCATTTTCTGCCCTGCGAACACAAAGATATCCGTTTAATTTATCATAATCAAACGCATGCAAAGGAGTCCCGTATTCCAACATCACATAGTTGGTAATGTCAACAACATTATTAATGGCCCTCATGCCTGCGGATGCAAGGCGCTTTTGCATCCAATCTGGTGACGGTTTTATTGTTATATTTTTTAATACACCTATTGAATAGTATTTACAAACATCAGAATCAACTACCTCGACTTTAAAATCTTTACACTCCTTACCTTTAAGAGCCGGATTTATTGATGGAATAATAAGCGGACGATTAAATAGCGCACTTATTTCTCTGGCAATACCGATTACGGACATTTGGTCACCTCTATTTGCCGTAGGCGCAGTATGCAGAATATAATCTTTCTCAAATCCTAAGACATCTTCAACATTTTGCCCAATCTGAACATTCGGGAAGATTCTGTTTAAAATCAATATGCCGTCTTCTTCCTGATAATTTCTGTCAGCGACACCAAGTTCATCATCGGAACAAAGCATACCTTGAGATTCAACCCCCCTTATTACTGCGGGAGTAAGTTCAAATTGCTCTCCTGTTTTTCTATCCAAAACTTTACTTCCCACAGAAGCATAGGGAATAATCTGCCCTTCCTGAATATTTTGTGCACCGCAGACAACTGTTTTTATCCCTGTTCCTATATTTACCGTAACAAGGTGTAACCTGTCAGAATTCGGATGAGCATCAATTTTTTCAATTTTTGCCGTGATTATATTTGTAAATTTCGGTTTAACTTCTTCAACTTCTTCAACCTCTAAACCGCTCATCGTAAGCTCATGCGCAATTTGTTCGGCCTCAAGTCCTGATAAATCAACGTAATCATTTAACCATTTTAAAGAAACTTGCATATTAATATACCTCTCTGTTGGTAATATTATACAATAAAAATTACGCAGAAATAATTTTTATTCATCGGCTTACAACTTTTGTAATAGCATCAATTATCCGCTTAACCTTAATAATTTCAATTTCTTTAAAATCACCCTGCACTTCATTGGCTCCAGGTATAATTATTCGTTTAAAACCAAGCTTTTGAGCCTCTGTAATACGTTTTTCAATATGGTTTACACCACGGATTTCTCCCGACAAACCTATCTCACCCACAATAGCAGTTTGGGCATCTGCAATAACATCTCTCACACAAGTTATTATCGCAAGTGCAATTCCCAAATCTGCAGCCGGCTCATTTACATCCATACCGCCGATTACATTAACGTAAACATCCTGTTTTGAAAGATTAAGACCTATCCGTTTTTCAAGAACTGCAAGTATTTGTAATACTCTGCTCAAATCAACACCATTAGCAACCCGCCTCGGCGCAGGATAAGGAGTCATACCGACAAGGGCCTGAATCTCAACGAGGAGAGGTCTTGTGCCTTCATTGGTTACAATTATTGTACTTCCGGGGGTCTGTGTCTGATTATATTCTTTCAAAAACATTTGGCTCGGATTTAAAATTTCGACCAAACCATTTACCCCCATTTCAAAAATACCAACTTCAGATGTATTTCCGAAACGATTTTTTATTGAACGCAAAATTCTGTAAGATTTGTACTTGTCACCTTCGAATTGGATAACAGTGTCAACCATATGTTCAAGCACCTTGGGGCCTGCAATATTTCCTTCTTTTGTGACATGGCCGATAACAATGACCGAAATATTTTTCGTTTTGGATATACTCATTAAAGAATTACAGCACTCACGGATTTGCGAAACACTTCCTGCTGAACTTTGTATTAAACTTGTGTAAATAGCCTGAATACTATCAATAATCACAAAATCAGGTTTCATTTCATCAATGTGTTTTTTTATTAGTTCAAAATTTGTTTGGGAGTAGATGTAAAGGTTATCTGATTTTACGCCAAGTCTTTCAGCTCTGAGTTTAATCTGGCTTGCGGATTCTTCGGCGGAAATGTACAGAACCTTTTTACCCACAGTACAAAGTTCACCGCTTGCCTGAAGCAGTATTGTTGATTTGCCTATTCCAGGATCACCTGCCAATAAAATAAGCGACCCCTGTACTATACCTCCACCGAGGACTCTATCAAATTCAGATATATTTGTCTTTATACGGATCTCCGTATTCATTTCAATATCCGACAATTTAACTGGCGGGTTATTATCGGGCAAATCTGTCTTAACAGACCTTGCATCATCACCGGAAACCTCCTCAACAAAAGAACTCCAGCTGCCGCAATCAGGGCACTTGCCTAAATATCCGGCAGATTCATATCCGCAATTCTGACATACATATTTTGACTTTACTTTTGCCATAAATAACTATTTCATAGGGATAATAAGTTTTTGCCCGATGGATAAAGCGTTAGGGTTGGCCATTTTGTTAGCACTTTGAATAGCATTAACCTTGCTCATATCAAAGGAACCGTAAAATCTTATTACTATGCTCTCTAATGTATCTCCGCTTTTAACCGTATATTCCTCATTCCTAATCGGTGCTGCTGCCGGTTTAGATGCCGCACTGTCAGCAGGTATAAATGAGAATTTTTCCGTAGATTCTACTGCAGATTTCTTAGGAACAACTATCACATCATCTTTAGGGGTTGAAAAATTGAGTAATAAACTTACAACTACCACAATAGCTAAAGTCGCAATCACACCACACACAAAACCAACCACAAAATACACTTGAGGAGCCTTTTCATTCTTCTGAGCTCTGACACCAAAAGACTGCCACAAAGCATCTAACTCTCTGGTTTTATTTTGAGATTTATAAAAATCCTCATCCTGATGTTGCCTATTATAGCGATTCAACGCCTCCATCATCTGAACTTTTTCTCTTGTAATATTAGAACGTCTTAGTGTAGTACTTTTCATAAATTCCCTTTATTAATGATATACAACTCCACCATTATGTTTTGAAAATAACATAAAATACATATAAGCGCAAATTTGTTAAGTTAATTATGAAGATTTGTAACGATGCCAAAAAAGCTAAAAGATTTGATGTTAAAATTTATAGGTAGATAAATTTAAGGAGAAAATTATGAAAATCAGGGCGAGCCATATTTTAGTAGATACAAAAGAGCAAGCAGAAAATCTCTTATTGGATTTGGAAAACGGAGTTTCTTTTGAAGATTTAGCAAAAGATTATTCAAAATGCCCATCAGGTCGTGACGGCGGTGATTTGAGATGGTTTGGGAAGGGTATGATGGTAAAACCTTTCGAAGATGCAGCATTTGCACTAAAAGAAGGTGAGATTTCCCAGCCAGTTGAAACTCAATTCGGTTGGCATTTGATTAAATGCACCGGTATAGACGAATAGGGGTAAATATAAGTTGTATGCAAATACTTGATTCTATTCATGATTTATTAAAAAAGCATGCGATTGATTATCTTTTGGTAAATTCCACAAATAGATATTTGACGGAATATTCCGAACTGTCTGAAAATGCACGGTACACATTAACCGGGTTTTCAGGTTCAACCGGAGATGCGCTTGTAACAGAGAACGGAATTTACCTCTTTGTCGACGGCAGATACCATACACAAGCAGATAGTGAGGTAAAAAAAGGAGTTACTGTTATAAAGCTTCAATTGGGACAGAATCAGGATGAAGAAATAAAGAAAATTATAAATCCCGAAAAAATCCTGGGAATTATTTCCAAAAAAGTTTCACAAACGAGACTGGAAAATTTTAAAGGTTATACTATAAAACTTTTATCAAACGATCCCATCAATGATTTTACGGAGACTCATAATGCAGAAAAAATACTAGTGACAGAAAAAATTGATTACAAACCTCGAAAGCCCATTTTTGTAACTAATTTGGAGGAAGTTTCATACTTAACCGGACTAAGAGATTTCTCGAAAGATTATTCGTCAAAGATATGGGCAAAATTGTTTATTGATAGCGATGGTTCATATAAGTTGCTTGAGAGTGAACACGATTGCGATAAATTTCTTAAAAATTACAACGGAGAATTGGTTGTAGACAAAGACTCCATAAATGCCTATGATTATGCACTTATTAGAAAACCTGTTCACAAAACTTCAGAAATTAAATATATGAAATCCATAAAAACCGATGCCGAACTTAAAGCTTATAAAGAGGCCTTCAAAAGAACAGATATGGCCGTAATGGCAATACGTGAGTATATATATTCTAATGACAATATTTCAGAATACGATATTGCTGAGCACTTGAGAAAAGAATTTATAAAATATGGTGCAAAAAGTCTAAGCTTCAAATCAATTGTTGCTATAAATGAACACTCAGCACTGGCCCACTACGCAAAAAATGATAAAAATACAATACTAAGAGACGGAGACCTAGTTTTAATAGACTGCGGTGCATATTATGAAAGCGGTTTGGCAACTGATATAACAAGAGTTTTTGTTAAAGGCTGTCCGAATGCTACGCAAAAGAGAGTGTATACAAAGGTTTTAAAAGCTTTTTTAAATTGTTATAATTCGGATTTAAAAACCGGCTATGAGGTAGACATGCTTGCCCATACCTTGTTAGATGCCGATTTAGAAGACTTTGTGTTTTCACACGGGCTCGGACACGGAATTGGGATAAACGTTCACGAAGCCCCACCTGCATTAAACAAAAACGAAATTGCAAAAACTGAGATTTTGGATAATATGACCTTCACTATTGAACCCGGACTTTATAATCCGAAATTCTTTGGTGTAAGACTTGAAAATTCATGTTATAAAAAAGACGGTAAAATACACTCACTTGTTAAAATGGGTTATGAAGGGAAACTGATTGACCATAATATGCTTAACAGTCAGGAACAGGAATGGCTTAAGGAGTTTGAATTATTATGAAAATAACTTCCGTAAATAATGATTTAATAAAAGAAACTTCAAAGCTTTTAATGGGAAAGTATAGAGAAACAAGCAGGTTATTCTTACTGGAGGGAGAAAAAGGTATTCAAGAAGCTATTGATGCAAAGTTGGAAATTGTCAGGATTTTTTCAACGGCCGGATACGAAAATCATCCAGCCAGAATTGAGGTTACAGAACCCGTCTTAGTCAAAATATCCGATACAAAAACACCTCCAAAAGCCATTGCAGTCGTCAAACAACCTGAATTTAAGTGGAAAGATAAATTTAGGAAAGTTGTATTACTGGAGGGGATTAAAGACCCGGGAAACTTGGGAACAATATTGCGTTCAGCATCAGCCTTCGGAATTGATGCAATTGTTCTTTACGGGGATACAGTAGACTTATATAACCCTAAATGCGTCCGTTCAGCAGTTGGGAATCTCTGGAAAGTTCCAGTCTTTAAAATGGCTGATTTGAGTATTTTCAAGGATTATGAAATTGTTGCGACTCTTCCGAGGGGGAAAAATGTAACTCCTCTAAAGAACTATAACCCGGCAGAAAGAGTCTTGATTATGTTTGGTTCGGAAGCAGATGGTTTGAGCAAAGAATTGAAGGATTTTGCCACAAAAAATCTTACAATAGAAATGAAAGAAAATGTCGAGTCATTAAACTTGAGTGTATCCGCATCAATTGTAATGTATAAAATATTTATGAAATAAAGGAAGCCCCCGCATAAGCGGGGGCTTCACTATCATACTTATTACTTCCATTACAGCAGGTTCAAAGCTATGCTTGGTTGCTGATTGGCTGTAGATAAAAGTGTTGCTGATGATTGCTGCAGAATTTGGTACTTTATATAATTTGACGCTTCTGTTGCTACATCGGCATCTTTTATTGATGAATTTGCTGATACAATGTTCTCCTTTTGTACACTAATCGCATCAACAGCTGATTCTACACGATTCATATATGCACCGATTAATGCTGTTCTGTTGGATACATTTTCTATTGCATCATCGATAAAGTACAAGAACTCACGAGCAGTGTTATCATCTGTATAAACCGCATCACAAATAGCTGTTATACAAGCAAGTGTGCCATCTTTATAATTACTTGGATCGAGGGCAGGATACTTCTCGTGATAATCGAATCCTTCAACTTCTTCGCCTGTAATTCTTGCTTGAAGGGCATATGTTGTTTCACTTGAATTTACCCTCTCATACCATGTGTCACCTTCACCTGTATGAGCGTTATTTGCTATCATTAAAGCAGAGCATTTTGCGGATTCAAACAATGTATATTTTAAATTAATTACGTTCGACTCGCCAGCATTATTACTTACTTGAAGATTGATACCAGTTTCCGCAGTAACGGCAATACTTGTTCCATCAAGCAATTGTATTCCATTAAAGTCAATAACCTCGCACAAACGGTTAATTTCAAGCATTCTTTGCTCAACTTCAGTTCTTATAGCTTTCATTGATGCTGTACCATAAGTACCATTTGCAGCTTGTTCGGTCAAATCTCTTATACGTTGTAAATACCCGTTTACTATATCCAAAACGCCTTCTGCCGTATCTAATAGCGACAACCCCATTGATGCATTTGCTTCCGCAACATCATATGCAGAAATTTGTGCTTCCATTAGAGTTGACACAGCTGAACCTGCTGCGTCGTCTTTACCTGAATTAATTCTGAAACCTGTTGTCAATCTTTCCATCGCAGTATTCATACCACTGGTGGCTTGTGATAAATTCCTCTGAGAAACCAGAGAAGAAATGTTTGTGTTAATTGTTAGTGAAGCCATAATTCAATCTCCTTTTCTTTAGCTTTTCTTCCATGAATATATTTTTATTTTTTATGTACAAACACAGGGTATTTAAGCGAACAGGATGCAAAACAAACCGCGCTCAATACCGTGGGTAAATGTCATATTATGATAGTTATAAGGACACAGAATTCCTTACACTAGAATATTAAATTATTTTTTAATCAAATAACATTCTAAATAAGTTAGAACTTTCTATAACTTTAGTTTAAAATGTCAGATTAAAACAATATCAACCAAGTAAGGGATTACTTTTGATAGAAGTACGTTATTATATAGTGGTATGAATATCGACTACAATAATCTTATGAATATGGCCAAAGAGGTTTCAAAGAACTCCTATTCACCGTTTTCGCGGTTTGCAGTAGGTGCAGCGGTGCTTACTCCGGACGGAAAAATTTACAAAGGATGTAATATAGAAAACTCTTCTTTTGGAATGACAATTTGTGCAGAAAGATGCGCCATTTTCAAAGCTGTATCTGAAGGACAACGAGAGATTAGAGCAGTTGCAATTTACTCTCCGAATTCAGATTCCTGCTACCCTTGTGGTGCCTGCAGACAGGTTATGTATGAATTTCAGGGCGATGATGAGGAAATCGAGGTTATTACCGAAAAAATGGGGCAACTGGAAATTAATAAATTAAGTTACTTCTTACCTTGCGGTTTCAAAATTTGATATGTATATTCTTGAAATTTTTATTAAATGGTTAAATAAAAGACAAACGAAAGATGTCATACCGGAGAAGCCTGATTTTACGGAAAAAGATGAGGCTTTAACCTGTGAGCACAAGTTCATGCCTGTAGATAGCACCGGTTCTGTTTTGGCTTGTATTAAATGTGGGTTTGTAGTAAAAAGGGGTAGAGATAAATAAGGCCGTAAAAATTGAGTATAAACTGCCCGTTTTACACCTAAAAAAGAGGATAAATAAATGCAAAAAGTTTTAGACTTTATATTATCAAAAAATTTCAGAAATGCAGTATGTTTTATTGTATTTACATTTTTTATAACGGTTGCGATTTCTTCTCAGAACTATTTTTTCCAAAAAGTTGTTGAAAACGGAATAAGCAAACGAGATATAATTGCACAAAAAGATATAAAAGTAATTGATACCAAGAAAACGGAATTACATAAAAAAGAGGTCGCACAGTCTGTAGAGCCGATTCTGACACAAGCCGAGGATGATTTTATAATATCAAGTTTAGAAACTTTAGAAAAATCCGTTATTAAAATCAGAGAAAAAGACTCAAATTATAATGAAAAGACTGAAGAAATAGGATTTTTATTTGAAGTAAATCCTGGCAAAAATTTTATAGAATATCTGCTCAAATGCACTGATAAAGATTTGGATGAACTTTTTGAAAGAGCAAAAGTCGCACTTATCAGCGCATTAAATACCGGAATTTCCGCAAAAGATTTCGAAACAGATAATGTTAAAACTATAATACACAAAAATATCCCAATAACGACTCCAAGGGGACAAATATCATTGATATCGGGATTGCTTAATCAAGTAATCGTGCCAAATTTGGTTGTAGATGAATTTGCGACAGAAATTGCGAAGAAAAATGCACAAAATGCAGTTAAGCCATATGAAGTTGTTTTCAAAAAGGGACAGAAAATAGTTTTTGAAGGCGAACCAGTAACAAAACTTAAAAATGATGCCTTGCGCGAAGCCGGATACAATGTATTGGAAGTAAACTTTGGCGGAATCGCCGGCATTTACTTAATGGTAGCATTTTTCACTTTTGTATTCTTGCAGTATGAAAAGAACTTTGAAAAACCTTATTACAATAAAAATTATATGACAATTATGGCATCTTTTACCGCACTGATGGCATTTATTGCAGCCATGCTTCCAACAGGTTTCTCGCCATACATATTACCATTGCCTGCATATACAATTCTGCTGTCAATTTTTACGACACCAAGAAATGCATTTTTTGCTTCTACAATACTTCTTGCTATGCTTTCCGTAGGAATGCATTATAGTACTGAAGTCGTTGTATCATTTATGCTTTTAAATACTGTCGTGATGACAGCTGTTTCTAATCTTAAGTTTTCAAAACGTACAGACTTACTACTCATAAGTTTAAAAATATCTCTGGCCGGAATTCTTGTTATTGGCGGGATTTATGTATTGGAAAAATACATGATGGATATAAACAACCTTATGATATTAAAAGACTTAGGTTACATAGTTCTAAACTGTTTTGTAATAAGCGGAGTATTTTTATTGGGAGTTCTGCCTATTATAGAAAACACTTTTGGAATAATGACACCATACGGACTAGCAGAACTTGCAGACAGCAAACTTCTTAAAAGATTACTTTCTGATGCGCCAGGAACATATAACCATAGTTTGGTAGTATCACAATTAGTAGAAGCTGCGGCAGAAGCTATTGGTGCTAACCCTGTTCTTGCGAGAGTCGGAACAATGTATCACGATGTAGGTAAACTTCTGAGACCAATGTTTTTTGTAGAAAATCAATCCTTCTATGGAATTGAAAATCCGCATAAAACATGCACTCCAAGATTCAGCAAAATGCTTATTACTGCACACCCAAAAGATGGAGTAGAACTTGCAAAAGAATATCACCTACCACAGATAATTCATAACTTTATATTGCAGCACCACGGAACAAGTCTTGTAAGCTATTTTTATAATGAAGCATTAAAAGAAGAAGGTGCGGATAATGTCAAGGAAGAACAATTCCGCTATCCTGGACCTAAACCCAACATGAAAGAAACAGCCATATTAATGATAGCCGATGCTGTAGAATCCGCAGTAAGAGCTGCTAAAAACCCAACAAGCGAAGAAATTGATTCTATTATTGATAAAATAATTAAAGAACGCCTGAATGACGGACAGCTTGAAGATTCTCCTCTTACATTAAAGGACTTGAAAACCATAGCAGAAACTTTCTCCAGAATGTTAAGAGGAATGCATCACAAGAGAATTAAATACCACAATGAACTAGTCCAGGAACTTGATAAAAACAGATATAACAATAGTAATGAAAGTGGTGAGGATGATGAAAAAATTACCTCTTCTACGGTAATTTCTAAAGTTCTGGACAGTGATCTGGAATCTAAAATCAAAGAACTCGAAAGCAAGAAAAATGACAGTATTTAATGTCTTTACCGAAAACATTTATCCGGGCTGGGTGGTAAATGAAAAAACAATTATTGAAAAAACTAAAATAATGCTTAAGCATTATATTAAAACTCTCGGTGAAAAGTCTTGCTTAAACGGGTATTCTTATAAATCTATAACTCTTGATATTTTGTTCTGCGATTCAGAAAAGACTCACGAACTTAACAGAGATTACCGAGAGAAAGATAAACCTGCAGATATTATTACGTTTGCAATTTTTGCCGATGATGAAAATCGATTTGTATTTGACAATGATATTAATCTCGGAGAAATTGTAATAGCACTTGATAAAGCAGAAGAAATGACAAATTCCGATATAAGTCTGTCAAAGAATCGTGAGCAGGAATTATATTTTTTAATAAGTCATGGTCTAATGCATCTTTTGGGATTTGACCACAGAGATAAAGAGGAATACAATTTTATTATAGCCGAACAAAAGAAGGCACTGGAGTGTATCGATTATGACAAAATTTAAAGCACAGGGATTTAATAACACGTTTAAAAATGCCAGAAAAGGATTCAGACTCGTTTTCAGAAGCGAAAAAAATATACGGGTACATTTGGTAATTGCTTTATTGGTTATGCTCGCTGCTTATCTTTTTGAATTTGAATACATAGAATACTGCATTCTTTTAATAGCAATCGCATTTGTCATAATAACTGAAATGATAAATACCTCAATAGAATTCTCACTTGACTCAATCTACCACAACAGATACTCCAAAATGGTCGGAATGGCAAAAGACATCTCCGCAGGAGCAGTAATGATAGCTTCAATCGTGAGCGCACTTATAGGTATAATTTTATTTAGCAGGCATATATTTTAATTATATGCGATTATGCCAAACACCGCCTTGTCTGTCAACAACCGCATCATAGCAAGACCAGATTCTGAAAATACCTGTTAGGCCCAAGACTGCATGTGTAACGTTTTTTTCATAACCTTGGTCGTTTACAGCTTGACCAATTCCAGGCCAAATTAATAATGAAAGAAGCCCTGCTCCAACAGATCTTCCGGAAACTTTTCCGTTAGTACCATGAGTTCCAGCAAAAACAGGTGCACACATAGCAAACATCGCAACTAAAATTAATAATGATAAAACCTTTTTCATAATAAACTCCTTATTTAACCATGAATATTCTAATTAAAAAATTTTTCCACTGTCAATTACTAAATTTATGTTACTACTTTTTTAACAAAACCAAAAGAAATTTTTATATCAATTGTAAAGAATTGTAAAAATTTATTTTTAAGTACTAAAGTTTTAATAAAAAATGCCGTTAACAATATAAAGATTAATCGGAAAAGGAGTATACCATGAATGTTGAAAGTTTGTCACCAGCAGAAGCAAGAAGATATGTAATCAATTACTATCGTGACGGGAACACGATGGGAATTTCCGACAGTGATATGGGTAAAATTGTCAGACACTTTGGGAAAGACAAGGTTCAATCATGGTGTGCTGATATATCAAAAGACCATAACCAGTACGAAGTGACCGATGATAAATGGGACAATTATACTGACGCAGGAAGAGAACAGGCAGAAGATTTAACAGGATATCAAAATAACTTTTTTGACAGAGCTGACCAAACTATGAGACCGTACGCTGCACAGCTTGTAAACAGCAGTAATAGTTTCGGTACTACGGCTAAAATTGGTGAAAAAGCCGGAGAACATTTATTTTCTAAAGCTATAGATAAAGGTGCAGAAAAAGCTGGCGAAAAAGCTGCTAATGCTGTTACAGAAGCAGCAGGAAAAGCTGGCGAAAAAGCTGCTACAGAAGCAGCAGAAAAAGCCAGTGAAGAGACTGCAGCAAAATTCAGCGAAGGCGCTATCGGTGCAGCAGGTGCAATATTGACCGGTACGATTGAATTAGCTCAGGGAACATTATCAGTAGCAAAACCTGCAAACAAAGAGCAGGTAGATGCTGCAAATGCTGCAGGAGAACAGATGCCGGAAATGATGCAAGAAAGCTCAGATGCTGGTTCACTTTCCTATGAAATGGCTGAACAATCTCAAGAAGATGCTGATTATGTAAGCGAAAATGTTGAAGAAACAAATACCGGATTTGAAGAAGGAATGGCTGATTATGCTCTTCTTGAAAGAGAAGTAAAATTATTTGAAAAAATGAAGACACAGGGGCATAACTTTACAACTGACGAAATTGAAAAATACCAAGAAACTTTAGCAAAAATGGAAAAAATGAAAGTTGATAATGATGAAACTACAGAAAAAGTTTCGGAAGAAATAGAAGAAATATATTCAGAAGTTGAAGACCGCGAAGGTGAATTTGAAAACGCCGCAGAAACTATGGGGAACGTTCAGGGCTTTACTGATGAATTAGCAGAATATGACGAAAAAACAGTGTCTCTTTGTAACACAGAGGCTACGGCTCTCGGTGTATCTGTTGCTACAGACGGAATAGATGCAGCTAAAGCTATTGCTACCGGAATCAATTATTGTAATCCTTATACGGCAGCCATTGCAGCAATGTACTTTGCAGGAGCAGCAATGTCTGCAACTGGTGCGGTAACTTCAGGCATTGGCGCAGGCAAACAAACCCAATTCGCCGGGCAGGTAACTCAAGATGTTGCACTCAGACAGCAAACTCAAGGTATAAACGAAGGTTCAATAAGTACTTACTCAGAGAGCATTGATGTCTACGAAGCAACAAGAAGCGAAATCGCTGATAATGAAATTGTTACGCCGGAAATAGAAACTCCGGAAGCAATAGACCTCACCCCTGCAAATCCTGGTGAAGAAGGCGATGGCAACGGCAAACGAAGAAGACCGGACAACAACAATCAAGCATAATATATACAAGAAATAAAAAGGGCTCGATGATAAAATATCGGCCCTTTTTTGTTATATAACTTTAATCTATATACAAAGGTTCATTCAATTTAAGTACAAACTTTTTCCCAGCCGGAATTGAAACATGCCCGCCTTTAGAGAAAAAGGCTGTAATAGGAGAAAGTAATGTTGTTGCCCCCAAACAAATTGTTCCATACGCAACAGGGAATGGCGACAATATTAGAGTAGAATTTTTGCTACCTAAATTTACTGTAAGATTAAGCATTTTATTAAAAAGACTTCTGCCCCAATTACCTTTTTTCCACATTGTTTTTAAATAGGTTCTGTCTCCTTTTATATCATTAAAAAAAACCTTTTTATCATTTGCTCGTACAACATATGCGCTAAGTGGGACAGTCTGCCCTTTGTACTGCATCGAGTATATTCTTATTGCAACCAAACCTCCATTACAAGTTATTTGCGGTTGATGAGACTCTGCTATTTCACCGGTAAATACTGTCCCTGAAGGAATCATATACCCTTTACCATTGGTAAGAGAAGTCGTTTTAAATTTTACAGTTGTTCCTTTTGGTTGCCAATCCGATATAGCACCGGCATTTACGACATTAAAAGACGTTCCTTTTTTTATCTTAGTATTCCCTCCGGAATAAGTGATTGCCGGTATTGCTTTTGGTACAGTACTTTGAGCAGATTTTACATCAGGAGTTTTCTGCAAACTTTGAGTTTTTGTTATACTTGGCAAGGCAGGAAGGTTTTCATCTATCGATTCCACCGATTCAAATATGACCCCGCTATCGTCAATCAGTTTTGTATCATTATAATTTTTCCTAATTTCGTCATTTACTGTCTCATCCAAGTCAAAGGCATGGCACGGAATACCACAAAGCATGGCCACTAATAAAATTAACAATGATATTTTTGAACCAAAATCCATCCATAGCCCTCTCTACATTTATATTCTAACAAATTGTAACAAATTTGTTAATAACTAGCAAAAAATATTTTGTTTTGTTTTAAGATAAATGTGTAGACAGATAATTTAGATTGGAAACTATGATGAAGATTCATACAACGCAAGATCTAAGTGGGTTAGCCAGACAGGGACATTTATCATCAATCAACAGCGAATCGCTATCAAACGTTAGATTTAGACAAGAAAGTACAAAAACAAACAACAACACACCTGAGAACTCAGCTTCAACAAAAAGCCGGAACAGATACAGGGCTATAAATATTGCTCTGCTTATGAGCGGCTTAATTATAAATGGTGCACTTGCAGTCGCTTTATCAAGAAAAACAAAAGCCCAAAACAAAATTCTACCTGGAGACTTGAAAAAGACCGTTAAAACCATAAAAGATGTGAAGGTAGGAGATATAAAACCAAAGGCTGCCCCGGAAACATCAAGTTATGACAAGGCCTTAAACAGTAAATGGTTTGATAATTTATTAAAGGGAGCTGAAAATGAACCGGTTATGCAAGCGGCAATGGCAGCTCTTATTTGTATCCTTTTGAGACCGGCAACGATTATGGCACTTCCTTCCAAAAATGGTAAGGAAAATAATATGTATGCCTCAGCTCACTCAATGTCATCCGGTGTAATGGGACTTATTGCGACTATATTTATTGCACAGCCCTTCAAATCAAGCGCCTCATACACAATGAGAAACTTATATAAGGACTTTAGTGAAGATGCCCTAAAGAGATTGAGTCCTAAACTTGACCTTAGTTCTATTGCAGACAAAGCTACCGGAAAAAGAAAACCCGTCGAAGAATGGTTGTTTAAAGATGGAAATAAATTCCTTCAGGAATTTAAGGATGTTGAAAAAATACCTTTGTTGAAACCTTTCAATGAAATATCAGCAGAATCTTTTAAAGCTTTCAATGCTGATGTTGACTGGTTATCTCAAAAAGGAAAATCTTTTAATGATGTTATAACAAAAGACGGCAAAAAGTTATACGACGTAATAGACTGGACAAGACTTGGTCTCGTCGTTCAACAAGAATATATAGGTTCCTCTACCCCTTCTAAAAAAATTATAAAAGAAAGTACCGGAAACGCGAGAGTCCTGCTCAAAGATTTGGATAGGGGATTCTTAGAAAAAATAGTTAAAGATGCAGACAGCTCTTCTAACTGGAAAAAACTCGATATAAATTCCGTATATGAAAATGATAAAGTAATTGATTTCAGAAAATGGAAAGACCTTGAAGGCAAGCAATGGAAATTAGATTTAGATAATACTTACATTTCTTCACCTTATGATACAGCGACTTATATTCCGAGAATAAGCGGTAAACACAGAGTCGAACCAACTGGTGAGATAAAATATGCAGCTTATTTAAAAAACGGTAAAAATGGAGAACTCGGTTCAATTGTAGATGAGGAAATGGCTGCGACACAGAAACGTAATGAAGTAAGAGATAAGCTTTTAACATGGGCACCGGATATTTTAACCCGTCCGTTGGTAGCGACTGCAACAATTGCACTTATACCTATCGCATTGTTGAAGATTTTCCACCTTGAAAAGAAAAAACCGCAACCAGCTGCAATTAACAATAATACACAACAAGCACAAATTTCAAATAACAAAATAAAAGTTAATGGGACAGAAACAGGCAAGCAGGAAAATACTTCATTTAAAGGGAAAGAAGATCAGGATAACAATTCGGAAATTTCGTTTAAAGCAAAAGGAAAACCAAACGAAACAGAAGTTAAAGGGCTCAAAAAATTAATACAAAATATAATTATTAAGCCTCTTGCAAAACTATACGGAAAAAGGATGTATGAATCAAAGGGCGTAAATAATATGTCCGAAAGATTATCCAAAATTCCTGGCGGGATGACAAACCATATGTCATCATTGGGTGCTTTATTAACAAGCAGCGTATACATGCACCAAACATTACACAAAAAGGACTTGGATGACGACAGAAGAAGAACTCTTGCTATTAACCAAGGATTGTGCTTCGTCGTACCAACAATTTGTGCATATACTGTTGACAAATGGCTAAAAAAATGGACAAAAGAAAAGATTGAATACCGCTATGCCGGTTTGAGAGAACGTGATATTGCAATGGCAAAATTGCAAGGCAAGAGTACAGAAGAAATAAAAGCTATGCAAGAAGGTCTTGGGAAAAAGCTCAACGGCGTAAGGACTCTTATCACATTGGCAATATTTGCTCTTATTTACAGATATATTGCACCTGTTTTAATCACACCTTTAGCGAATAAAATTGGTGACAGAGCAATGGAAAAAAGACATGCTAAAGCTACTGCAGAACAAGAAATGCCCGCAAAAACGGTAGCTATGAGTCAATCTAACCAAGTACAAATGGAAATTGAAACCAAGGAGCACGCTGCTGCTTAGGCGCAATTAGATATTAAGTTTATAACCGCCTCCATAAATAGTTTCTATATATTTTTTACCATCAGCTATCTTGTCGATTTTGCTTCTTAAATGTCTAATATGAACCCTTATGGTTTCTATGTCGTCATCCGGCTCATAACCCCAAACTTCTTTGAGTAGTTTTTGTGAAGATACCATATTACCATGATTTTGAAAGAGCACATTAAATATATCAAATTCGATAGGAGTAAGTTTTTGCACTTTGTCACCAATTTTAACACTGTATGTTTCCGGAAGTAATGTTATCTCCTTGTATGTTAACAAATCTCGCACAGCAAGCGATTTTGGTATTTGGTTTGCTCTTTTTAACAAAGCTCTGACTCGTACCAAAAGTTCTTCAATTTCAAATGGTTTAGTTAAATAATCATCAACTCCTATATTGAATCCATTAACCTTATCATTTAATTCAGATAACGCAGTAAGCATTATAATAGGTATATCCGCTATTTCAGGACATTGACGAACCCTCTGAGCTACAGTAAAACCATCCACCTCCGGCATCATTACGTCCAAAATTATGAGTTCCGGATATTCCTGTTTCGCTAATGCAAAACCATCCGTTCCGTTTAAGCTTTGTATTACTTCGTATCCATGCAATTCCAGATTTACTTTTATGAGTTCATTTATTGCTGAATCATCATCAATAACAAGTATTTTAGTCATTTGTAAGTACCTCGTCCATTATCTCCAAACTACCTTCGTGCTTCACCGTTTCCTCGACTTCAGGTAAAAATTCTTCGGGTATTTCTTTGGCAGATACAATACCAAACTCCTTTAGGGCATTTACTTGAGAGAACAAACTCGGTCTATTCTTACTGTTTCTGGTAAATCTGTTTATTGTCGTTGTAAATTTTGAAGACAAGTCATTAAATTTTCTCTGTATATCAATCAAATCATCACAAAATTGAACAAACGTATCGTAAAGATTAGTACCTGCAGTAACTATCATACCAACGCTTTCTTGTTGCTTTTGCTGAGCGAATAATTGATTTACAAGTCTTATAGTGGTTAAAAGTGATGCTGTACCGACAATAATTATATTTGATTTGTAAGCAAGATTTATTAAATCAGAATCTTCATACAAAATATTAACAGACGATTCAACAGGCATATACATTAAAACAAAGTCCGGTTGAGATAAATCTCCGGCATTTTGGTAATTTTTGTTTGCCAAATCAGTAATACGTTTTTTAACTTCTGATTTGAACTCATTCAAGCTTGCCTCATTTTCAATATATTTAAGATAACTGGTTAGTGTTACCTTTGAATCAATAATAAGGTGCCTGTTATTCGGAAGGTTAATAACCACATCCGGACGAACAATATGTTGTTCCTCGTCTTTAAAACTTGTTGAAGTCGTGACATATTGTTTCGTATAGTGTATTCCCTCACTCATTCCGCAAGACTGCAGAATTGTATCTAGCAAATTCTCACCATATGAACCCTTAATATTCTGGTTTTTTGTCAATGCCTCCACAAGATTCTTTGCTTCCTGCTCAATGGTCTTGTTATTCTTTTCCAAATTCGCGATTTGCTCGACAATTTTTGTTGTATTTTCAACCCCTTTCAGGTTAAAATTCTCTATTTTTTGTTTAAATTCACCAAGTTCTTTTGTCAGAGGAAGTATCTTTTCTTCTAATGTTTCTCTGTTTTGCCTGCGCAAATCTTCTTGCTCATTCTTGATTGTTTCATTTGCCAATCTGACAAAATCACGTTTTATAATTTCTTGAATTGATTCTCCCGATTCCAGTTTTGCTTTCAATGTTATCAATTCTTCCCTAGCAGCAGCAATTTTTCGCGCATATACAAAGGAAGCAACCAGGAAAGCAAAAAACATCCCGCATAAAAAGACTATTATATATGAAACCATTAATTATCTCCTCTGAAGTTTTGCCACCAACCGAAGAATTTCAACATACATCCAAACAAGGGTGATCATTAGACCAAAAGAGCAATACCACTCATATTCTTTCGGGAATCTTCGCATAACAGCTTGTTCTATAAAATCGAAATCTATTATCAAATTAAATGCAGCAATAACAACTACCACCGCACTAAAGAGTAGCCCCATAGGTGTAGAGCTGTGTATTACTGATATAGAATGCCCGAAGAAGTGACCAATAAAATCAATCAAATAAACTCCGCATATTGATAATGTCGCTATGAAAATAACACTCCTAAAGGTTTGAGTACAATTGATAATCCTTAGTCTATACAATATGAGCATTGCAAATAGAGCCGCGAAGGTACCTGCAACAGCAGTAGATACAACCCCGGGATAGAAAGCTTCAAATGAAGCGGAAACACCACCAAGAAAAAGTCCTTCACATGCAGCATATATAGGCACAAGGTATTTTATATATTCGAAAGATATTGATAGCCTCGAAATCATTATTATTATGGCAAGAATAAAGCCTAAAATAGCGCCTGCACCAGTTAACATAACGCCCATATCTGTATAACCTAAAGAAAATCTTGACCACGTAAACATTGCGGCTCCCAACAAAATGAGTCCTAGAAATGCTGCTACTTGTATAGTACCGTTTACGGACATTGTCTCTACGCCACCAAAAGATGTTACTTCAATGTGATCACGTCCCGAATCAAAATTCCTCGGAACATTTATTAAGTTAAAAATCGGATTTGCCATAATACCCCTCCTGTTTCAAGGATATTATAGCACACAAATTAAAGCCTTTAAACCTATATAGCTCTAACTTTATCCATTAAAGTAGTAATTTGATGTTTTAAGTCAGAATTAATAGGACAAGTTGTCAAACCTTCAAATTTTGCAGCTTGTTCTTTTTCGTCCATAATCTGTTCCAACATTGCTAATTTCCTCATCGTAATGTTCATACCTATAACTCCTTATTTATCTTACATATAAATAAAGTATTTTTATTTGAAAAAATTGCCTTTTAATCTAAAATAATATAACAAAACTTAATAATTGCAGATTTTAATTATTGGTAATTAAAAAATTCTTATGATAACATATTGATTGTAATCATTTGAATATTAAGGATTTTGGGCATTGGAAATTCAAAAAAGTGATAAATATGATTCAAGACCTATAGGATTTTTTGATTCCGGAATTGGCGGTTTATCTGTATACTCTAGCTTTATGAATAAGTTATCTACTGAAAATACTATCTATCTTGCGGATATAAAAAATTTACCATATGGCAACAAGACTCCGGCACAATTAATTAATTTAGCTCGTAATATTTTTGATTTTTTTAGCAGGGAGAATGTAAAAGCAGTAGTAATTGCCTGCAATACAATGTCTGCCAATGCTTATGAAATTATAAAAAATGACTATGATTTCAGAATATATCCTATTTTACAAATAAGTTCCAAAGTAATTTCTCAATTAAATTACAGCAGAATAGGTGTTTTTGCAACACAAGCTACCGTAAATGCGAAAGCTTACAGCAAAAATTTAACATTAAACAATCCGAATATAGTAACCAAGGAGGTTGCATGCCCGGATTGGGTTGATTTTGTTGAACAAAGGAAATTGGATACTACTGATGTTCAAAGTGATATTAATTTAAAAATGGACGAGATGCTCAAATTTAATCCTGATAAGATAATCCTTGGCTGCACCCATTATCCCTGTATGCTCAAATACTTACCAAATAAAGATTTGTGTATAAACCCCGCAGAAACTTTTGTTGATTACGTTATTTCGGATTTAAAAATTAACAACATGCTAAATGCTATTTCTGAAAATGTAACCGAAAAGTTTTATGTAACAGCTAATCCGGATATGTTTATTAACAATGCAGACCTATTCTATAACTTAAATCAAAGACCTATAATAGTTGACGTTGAAAAAAAGCATCCTGTTAATGTTTAAACTCCGACTTTAAGTTTTCCCTCTTTTGCTCGTTTTTTACGGCGCATAAGGTCAACGAATGCTTCCAATCGTGTTATATAACCAGCACGACCTGTTTGTTCGTCCATAATTAGCGCTAATAGAGGAATATCATGGTCCCCTCTTATTGACGGGAAAATATTCTGCGACATAATTTCCGGCATACAGGTGAAAGGTGAAATATGTATAATACCATCTTTTCCTTTTGTATCTGCAAAAACAACATCAGAAATACATTCCATAGCATCACCACCGATATCTCTCATTAGGTATGGTTTTGCCATCTTTTCTGCTCTCTGAAGGTGCGTTTCTTTGTTCTGAAAGGCTTTTGGAATAATTGCATCTTTCAAGAAACTCCCGACTGTCAGACTTCTTCTTGTCTGAACACCCATTCTCCCAAGTTCACGTTCAATATATTGATTTGAAAATTCATCATTTACGAGATAAATTTCTCCAGTCAAATCTACATACAAAACTTCCCTATTCTCATCAATCTGTGTTTTTTCAATTTCTTTGAGGGCCATGGGATATGCTTTCTTAAGCTGTGCCGTACTGTCAGCTTTATCAATCATCTCCAAAGCTTTTTTATAATGTTTTTCAGCATCACCAAAATGTATTTCTCTTGCACGGTAATATGAAAGTGCTCTGTCTAAATCATCAATTGCAAAGACTTTTCTTATTGTGATATTCAAAGCCCTCATAATCAAAATCGGATCATTTCTTCCGATAAGTTTTTTCAAAAAATTATAAAATCCTCTCAAACCATCATAGAGTGATACGTCAATATAATTCGCTTTATATCCCATATCTTTCAGGGAATTAAAAATATTGCTTCCGTATTCACCCAGACGGCAACACCCCGGAGCCGTAATCATTGCAACACAATCTGCCCCGCCTTCAATTGCTTCAATAAAATTACCCAAAATAAGTTTGTAGGGAAGACAAATAGCCTCAGGAGAATTTTTTGTTCCCAAAGACAAGGTTTTTTTACTTGTATACGGTTCAACATAAGGTTCAACACCAATTTTCTTTAGTCCAGCCGACCAAGCTATTGATATTGTTCCCATATGTGGGAATGCTACTTTTATTTTCTTCTTCTTTTCTTTTGCCATTTATATTTTCCTCAACAGTTACATTGTAGCTCAAAAATAATTGTGTTAAAATGCCGATATGAAAATCCAGACTATTCCCACGCACGAAGTGCGTTGCGGTTATCCATTTAGTTGCGTGTTTTTCTTTTATATTTCGTACTTTTTCTTTTCTTTTACGTCGCAATTAAAAAAAAGATAAAGTACATATAAAAATGAAATTTGAAAAATAAATTTTTAATAAACCCTCACTGTCCCTTCGGGACATCTCTCCTAAGGAGAGATAGGTACAAATAATCACATATTTTATGTAATAAAAAGAATTTATTTGGAAATAGTTTCCAGTGGTGTTTCTAAGGAATCTATTTGCACATCAACCCTGTTTGGGAAACTGTGTTTCAAATTATTAACCAAATCATTTGTTGTCTTTACCCAAAATATCGGAGAAGTCATTATTCTGGTACTGTAGCCATCTTCTTCAGGTAATTTTATCATCACGGGATCATCCCCATGATGTCTTGCAAGTATGTTTTTCAAACCGAAAAGTTCCTCATACTTCATTTCATCATTTAGGCTTACCGTAACCATGTTTGAATTATCAATTGATTTAAC
>JAEEGL014595665.1_pt1 | contig 52639 bp, 50 predicted proteins | sample 9134231 | NCBI WGS metagenome assembly JAEEGL01 (sample SAMN16246548, study PRJNA631951) | gut metagenome | biome: gut microbiome; feature: rumen; material: fiber-attached | host: Bos | place: Iran: Karaj | collected 2018-10
AGGCTATCTGGTTGATGTACTTCTCCACCTCGTCGGCGGTCATGCCGATGCCGCGGTCGCTGACGGTGAGGGTCTTCTTCTTGCTGTCGATTTTCACGTCGATGGTCAGGTCGCCCAGCTCGCCCTTGAAGTCGCCGCGGGTCGAGAGGGTCTTCAGCTTCTGCGTGGCGTCGACGGCATTGCTGATAAGCTCGCGCAGGAAAATCTCATGGTCCGAATAGAGGAACTTCTTGATTACCGGAAAGATGTTCTCGGTCTGTACGTTAAGTTTGCCTTGCATATCTGTGATGTTTTATTATTCTTTGACAACAAATACTGGATAAACAACAACTGTGCCATGTGTCAACGTCCTGCCAAAATGTCAGTCGGACACTTTCGGCCGACTATGACTATGAAATCATATAAAATTACAAATCAAACCATTACAGGACTATTAACATTATAACTCGCTATAAGTCAACAAGTCTACCTATCTTCTAGCTGATAACTCCCTGATGACGCCCTGATAACTCCCTCTTTTCAGCAAGGGTTCAGCCAGAATCAGCAAGGTATCAGCGTATTTACTTGAGGTATAGAGCAATACAAATGTTAAAATCGTACAACCGATTGGAAAACAAATGTTTGCTTTTTCAGTTTATTGAGCTCCGAGCGGGACAGGCACGCAGGTCTTAACTAAAAAACTGTTAAAGATTAAAGTTAGGACGTCTTTTAACAAAATATCTTCGCCATGTGTGGAAAAAGTTGTATTTTTGCAAAAAATTTAGAGCAATGAAAAAGACTATCACACTTGTGACTGTGGCCATTGTGGCTATCCTGGCGCTTACTGCCGCCGCCTCTGCCGGACTGAAGAACTACCAGTGCAAGAAGTGCGCCCTGCTGGTGCGTGCCGAAAACGTGCCGCCGGCCATGGGCTGCCGCGCCGACGAGGGTGGCCACCTGTGGCAGGAGCTGGGCCCTGTGGGAGCCATGAACTACCACTGCATGAAGTGCCGCGTCAACGTGGAAAGCCGTTGGGAGCCCAATGTGCAGGGCTGCCCGGCCAGTGGCAACCACCAATGGAACAAGCTGGGCAAGATCGGTCCGGTGAATTTCCAGTGCCGCAAGTGTGGTCTCACCGTGCGTACCGAGGAGACACCCAACCCCATCGGCTGTCCCAACGGAGGCAACCACCAGTGGTACAAGTCGCGCTAACCCCTTCGAGGGTTTAGTCCTCGCCCTTGCCGAGCTTCTTTTTTATAAATATTTCAATTGATTTCAATCCCCAGTTGATGATGAGGATGACGGCTACGGCTATCAATGCCTCGCGCCACATGCCGTAGCCGCAGAGGCATCCCACGGCGGCCGAGCACCAGATGGTGGCGGCCGACGAGAGACCATGGATGGTAACGCCGTTTTTCATGATGACGCCAGCACCGAGGAAACCGATACCGGTGACCACCTGGCTCAGCACACGCAGGTTGTCGTTGTTGACCGGACCACCGGCAGCCATGGCACTCATGATGACGCTCTCGCTGATGAGGATGAAGATACAGGCGCCCACAGCCACCAACGAATTGGTAGTCAGGCCCGCCTGACGCTGGCGCAGCTCACGCTGGGTGCCGATGATGATGCCTGCCAACAAGGCGCTGGCCAGTCGAAAGATAAAGATGTTTATTGGCATTTTCCGGAAAGTATTACAACTATTTCGCCTTTGACCTCCTTCTGAGAGAAGTGAGCAAGCACCTCGGCGAGGGTGCCTCGGGCAGTCTCGGCATGGAGTTTGCTAATTTCACGGCTGACGCTGACCTGCCGTTCCGGCCCGACCACCTCGGTCAGTTGTTCCAAAAGCTTCACCAGACGGTAGGGGCTTTCGTAGATGACCATCGTGCGTTCCTCGTCGGCAAGTGCCTGTAGGGCCGTCTGACGTCCTTTCTTATGTGGCAGGAAACCGAGGAATACAAACCTGTCGCAGGGTAGCCCGCTGTCGATCAGTGCCGGCACAAAGGCCGTGGCCCCGGGCAGACACTCCACCTCGACACCTGCCTTGACGGCCTCGCGCACCAAGAGGAAGCCCGGATCGCTGATGCCAGGGGTGCCGGCATCGGTGACTACGGCGATGGTTGTCCCGGATTTGAGCCGTTCCACCAACCCCGCCACCGTCTGGTGTTCGTTGAAGATGTGGTAGCTCTGCAGCGGTGTCTCGATGCCATAATGCTGCATAAGGACACGCGAAGTGCGTGTATCCTCGGCCAGAATGAGGTCGACCTCACGGAGAACCTCGACGCCACGATAGGTCATGTCGCCGAGGTTTCCAACAGGGGTCGGTACCAAAAACAATTTCATTGTTTCAGTTGGTAGTGGGTAGTTGATAGTGGGTAGCATCTGTGGACAAGTGCTACACTACTCACTACCCACCATTCCCTACAAACTTAATATTTATTCTTCCTCGAAGTCGTCGGGGATCTCCATGTCGTGGTAGACGTTGGTGACGTCCTCATCCTCCTCGAGGATGCCGATGATCTTCATCACTTTGCGGATGGTCTCGGTGTCGACCTGACGGAGGGTGTTGGGGATGCGCTGCAGCTCGGCGCTTTCGCACTCGATGCCCTTCTCCTCGAGCATCTTCACCATGTTACCGAAGTCTTCGTAGGCGGTATAGAGGGTCAGGTACTCGTCGTCGACCTCCATCTCTTCCAGACCTCCGTCGATAAGCTCCATCTCCAGTTCCTCGACATCCATCTCAGGCTTGCGAGGCACCACGAAGACACCCTTGCGGGTGAAGAGGAAGGCAAGGCTGCCATTGGTCTCGAGGGTACCGCCGTTTTTGTTCATGATCGACTTGACGTTGGCGACGGTGCGGTTGTTGTTGTCCGAGAGGGCTTCGATGAAAAGGGCGATACCATGGTTGACATGGCACTCGAAGGTGAGCTCCATCATCTGGGCTGCATCCTTGTCGTTGGCCTTGTTGATAGTACGTTGCAGGGTATCCTTGGGCATGTTGCAACCACGGGCATTCTGCACAAGCAGACGCAGACGGGGGTTGCTGTCGGGATCGGGACCACCTTCGCGCACGGCGATGGCGACCTGTTTCAAGATGTTGCTCCACTGTTTCGAGCGCTTGGCATCGGCTGCACCTTTGGCTCTCTTAATCTTTGACCATTTGTTGTGTCCTGACATAATGATAAATGTTTATTGATTGATTAATTGTTTGAATGCTTATGTTTTATTTCGTCTTCCATTGAATATAGGTGATAGGCTTCCCCTCGGCAAGGAACATGCGCTCGTAGAAGGTCTGAGTCAACTTTGCTTCACCTTCGTATGCACTATTGTACAGGTCATTGGTGCTGACCAATATTTCTACATCGCGAGTAGCAAGCACTTCGTTCAAGGTATAGTCAAAGAGCTCCTGCGAGTCGGTCTTGAGGTGCATGGTGCTTTGTGGTGCCAGAAAACGGGCGTAGGTGTCGAGGAAGCGGGGGGCCGTCAAGCGCTTGTTCGGCTTCTTGGGCTGTGGATCACAGAAGGTAATCCAGATTTCGCTGACCTCACCTTCAGCAAAGAAACGATCCACCAACTCGATGCGGGTTCGGATGAAGGCCACATTAGAGAGGGGTTCTTCCAGGGCCGTCTTGGCTCCACGCCACAGTCGGGCGCCTTTGATGTCAATGCCTATATAGTTGCGTTCGGGGTGGATGCGTGCCAAGGCGAGGGTGTAGTCGCCCTTGCCACACCCCAATTCCAGGGTAATGGGGTTGTTGTTGCCGAAATGCTCCGCCCAACGGCCACGCAGGGCAAAGCCCTCTCGTTCCAGTTGTTCGAATCCCACCTGGAAAAGGTTGGGAAACGTCAGGTTCTCGGCGAAACGTTGCAACTTATGATGCCCCATAGACGACTACCACTGTTTAATGGCAATATCACCGTCGTACCAGCTCTTGATGTGCTTGAAGAGAGCCTCGGCCGCTGTGCGGTTCTTGGCGCTGCCCATGCTGACGTAGTACATATTGTTTTTCTCGATGATATAGGCATCGCTGCCTAGTTCGTGCAAGCGGGCTGTAAGGCGGGCTGCGGTGGCACGGTCGATGTAGAAACCGGCGATGATATCAAAGCCTTGACGGCTATCCTGCTCCATGCTAACACGCACTGGGGCTTGCTCGACAGTCTCTTTGGCAGGTTTTGCTGCAGCTTTAGGTACGGCGGTTGGGGCCACATCGGCGAAAGCAGCACGAGGAGCACCGGCATCGGGCTCAAGGCCCAACTCCTTCACCATCTGCTCAAGGATACCGTCAAGGGTACGCATATTGAGTAATTCGCCTTGGACAACCACACGCTGGGCGGCGGCGAACTTCTGACGTAGATAAGGTTCGTTGTGATTATAGATGTAGTCATTGAAGGGGATGATACGCTGTATGGCAAAACGGTCGGCCATCAAGGTACCAAGGCGGTCGTTTGCGTACTGGCGTACACGCTCCATCATCTGCCCTTGAGCGCCAGCATAGTGGCGGTAGGCCAGGAAACTATAGATGTAATCTTCCATGTAACGGCAGATACGATTAGCGTTCTGCTCAATGTCGCGACGGTCGTATTCCAGCAAATCGGTATTGTAGGTGAGGTCGTTGGCAACAGGTACATCGCCAACATGAGTGGTCGTTGCAACGGCAACCGGGGTGCTCTCATGGGCAGGCTTGTAGATTTTGAAGTAATAGTAAGCGGCACCACCCAGCAAGAGCAATAACAAAAGAATCAGCAGAATCCACCACGGGAAGCGGCGCTTCATGTCTTTTTTCTCCTCGGCGACAGGTGTCGTTGCTGCAGTAGATACTTCTGAAGTAGCCTTGGGTACCGCGTCAAGCGAAGCAAGGGCGGCAGCAGCAGCGGCAGCAGAGCGTTCTTCCTCGGCCTCTTTCTCGGCAACCTTGCGTTCTTCTTCAACCTTGCGTTCGGCGGCCTGTCGTTCCTCTTCGGCCTTACGTTCAGCAGCCAGTCGCTCTTCCTCGGCCTTGCGTTCGGCGGCAAGTCGCTCTTCCTCGGCTTTCTTCTCGGCAGCCAATCGCTCTTCTTCTGCCTTACGTTCCGCAGCTTGTCGCTCTTCCTCTGCCTTACGAGCGGCTTCAAGGCGGGCAGCCTCGGCTCGCTCGGCCTCCAATCGGGCCTGTTCAGCATGATTATCCTCAAACTGCGCAAAAGGATCTACTTCACCCTCGTGGGAATAGGTGCGTACATTCTCCAGCGGTTTTTCATCACCAGTGGTCAAGGCCACACCCGGGGTGGCAGCAAAAGAATAGCCATTACCTGACGCATAGTTGAGCGTTCCCAGCTCACCAAAGGCATGAGTACCGGTACGCTGAAGCTTGTCGGTCAACGCGTCGACATAGTTCTTCCACATCTGTCGAGCAACATTCTCACCCACACACTCACGCTGTGCCAAGGCCTGTACAATGCTTTCGTCACCACTGGTAGCAGTAGTGAACGTGAGGGTACGACGGGCAGGGTAATACATACCCGTCGAGGATTCATGATAAGGGGGCTGCATCTCGCTGTCAAAGGTTCCCATGCCGGGAAGTTCGACTTGTTTGCCTTGCTGCAGCAACTCTACAATTAGGTCTGTTATATTCATAATCTGTTCTATCTTTTACTCTGTTGTTTAAGGTATTTCTCGGCAACTGCCAGGTCGTCGGGGGTATCGATGCCAATGTTGGCATGCTCGGTCAAAGCGACATGAATTGGGAATCCTGCTTCCATCCAGCGCAGCTGTTCCAGTTTTTCAGCCTCTTCAAGGTGTCCAGGCTCCAACTTGCAGAGAGTCGGAAGCACCTCACTACGGAATGCATAGATACCCACATGCTTGAAATAGAGTCCCTCGTCGAGCCACTGCTCGGGGGCAATATCTCGGCGGAAAGGGATGGCCTGCCGACTGAAATAGAGCGCCCGCCCATCGGTAGAACACACTACCTTGACATTGTTGGGCGAAAGCAGTTCGTTTGTCGATGTAATGCGAGTGACCAAGGTGGCAATCTGCACCTCGGGATTACTGAAACAATCAACCAATGCCTGTAGTTGTGCGGGATCGACGAATGGCTCGTCGCCCTGCACATTGAGAACGATATCGTAGGAGTAGCCTTGACGATCAAGACGCTGCACCACCTCACCACAACGGTCGGTGCCGGAGCGGTGTTGGTCGGAGGTCATCATAACAGCTCCTTCTTCGCAGAACGACTCCACGTGGTCACAGATATCTTCACTGTCTGTGGCCACCACCACATCCTCCACGGCCTCGGACCGGCACACTCGGTGGTAGACTCGGCTGATGATGCTCTCTCCACCAAGCATAGCCAACGGCTTGCCAGGAAAGCGGCTCGACGCATAGCGTGCTGGTATGACAGCCAATACTTTCATTTCAAAACCTCCTCTCCCTGCGATGCAAAAAGACTGTTGAACTCGGCGTCGATCTTTTCGATGATATGACCCAGGTCCTCGCGACGCTCCACAAAGTCGACTTCGTCGGTATCGACGACCAACATCTTGCCTTCATACTGCTCGGCCCACTGTTCGTAACGATTGTTGAGATTGGTCAGGTAGTCAAGGCGTATGCTACTTTCCAGCTCACGGCCACGCTTCTGTATGTGGCGGATGAGCGTCGGCACATCGCCACGCACATAGATCAGCAAGTCGGGTTTAGGCAGAAGCGAATAGGTCATCTCGAAGAGCTTGGTGTAGGTCGTCAGGTCACGCGTGGTCATCAGGCCCATACTCTGCAGGTTGGGGGCAAAGATGGCCGCGTCGTCGTAGAGCGAGCGGTCGCGTATGAAACTCTCGCCAGTCTGATTGAGTTCAGCGAGCTGTTTGATATTGGCGTAGAGTGTGTGAACCATCATGTTGAACGACCAGCGTCGCATGTCTTCATAGAAACTGTTGAGGTAGGGATTCTCCTCCGACGGCCCGTAGATGGCCCGATAGCCATAATGGCGCGACAGCAGCTTGGTCAGCTCCGTCTTGCCGGCTCCTATATTGCCCGAGATTGCTATCTGCATACACATTTTACTTTACCCTGCCGACACTTTTCTTATTGAATAAGAGCGACATGGTTGTTCTACAACTATTGTTTCAATCGGGCAAAGATACAAATTATTTTCAATATACAAATAATAAAAATGCATCCTTGGCTAAAATAACTCACGGCCCTATGAGAGACAACGGAAGATTTGATTTAACATTATTTAGGAAAAAAGACTGTAACACACCTTTTTCCTGAGCACACAAAAAACACCTAATTCGCTATAAAACAATAAAAAAGTATGGTTGGGGTAAGGATGGTGTAAGGCGGGTGTATGGTTGATGTTTGGATGACAGAGTGTTATATCAAAAAAAATGTGTATATTTGCAGCATCAAAAGAGCCCCTCGACGGGTGAGGGGATGTATTGTATAGTGCAAAAATACAACCAGTTATGATATATATCGAGAACCTTGACGAATTGATCAAAACGGCCCTGCGCGAGGATGTGGGCGATGGCGACCACTCCACCTTGGCCTGCATTCCGTCCACCGCCACCGGCACAGCCAAGATGGTGGCCAAACAGGAGGGCATCCTCTGCGGTGCCGAAGTGGGCGAACGCGTCTTCAAGCTGGTCGACAACAGTCTGAAAGTCGACCTCGTACGCAAGGACGGCGACCATGTAGCCAAGGGTGATATCATCATGACCGTCGAAGGTCACAGCGGTTCCATCCTGACAGCCGAACGCACGGCGCTCAACTTCATGCAGCGGCTCTCGGGTATCGCCACCGAGACCCACCGCATGGTCAAGATGCTCGACGGACTGGATACCAAGCTCTTGGATACCCGCAAGACCACACCCAACATGCGTCTGCTGGAGAAGTATGCCGTGGCCTGCGGCGGCGGCACCAACCACCGCATCGGACTCTACGATATGGTGATGCTCAAGGACAACCACATCGACTTTGCCGGCGGCATCGAACAGGCTATCGACCGCACCCGTCAATACCTGAAAGACAAAGGAAAAAACCTGCGTATAGAAATCGAGGTGCGCAATCTCGACGAGTTGCAGCGCGTGCTCGACCACGGTGGTGTCGACCGTATCATGCTCGACAACTTCGATGTGGCCACCCTCGCCGAGGCAGTGCACCGCATCAAAGCATGGCCCGTGCGTTATGAGACCGAGGCCAGCGGCGGCATCACCGACGAGACCCTCCGCCCCTATGCGGAGACCGGAGTCGACTTTATCAGCGTCGGCGCCCTGACCCACCACATCAAGAGCCTCGACATTTCGCTGGTAAAGAAATGAAACAGTACGCCGTATTGCCACAATAAACTAACGAACCGTTGAACTTCAAGGCTTATATCAGGTTGATGGGGAGCAAGGTGCAGCTGTGGCGTCGCAAGGCTTTCTACTGGCGGCCTGTGCGGTCTACACTCTATTTCCTGCAACACTTCTCTCTGCCGGGCAACCGCGGTGTGCCACTCTATGACGTGCTTAAGTTCTTCCTGAACGGCATCTTCAACGGCGATCTCAACCAACGCGCCAAAGGTTTGGCCTACAGTTTCCTGACTGCCCTGCCACCACTACTCATATTTTTCTTCACACTGGTGGCCTATTTCCCTGTCGACGGCGTGCAGGATGAACTCCTTGGCGAGCTAGGCACCATCATCCCCGATAAAATCATGGGCCCACTTTCCAACACCGTCAACGATATCATGGGCCACCGCCACTCCACCTTGCTGAGCATCGGTTTTGTCACTTCGGTCATCCTGGCAGCCAATGGCCTGATGAGTATGATCACATCGCTCAACTTCGCCAACCACTCTGTCGAGAAACGACCTTTTGTACAACGCTATCTATTGAGCATCATGCTGGTGTTCATCATCTATGTAGTCGTCGTACTTGCCATGGCGTTGCTGATGGGTCACAAGCTACTGCTGCAACTCATCTTCGCACAGGGGTGGTTGCCGCCCACCAAGACAAGCACCGTCATCTTCAACATCGGGCGATGGGTGCTTCTCGTACTGGCATTATTGACAGTCATTTCGCTCATATATTACTGGGCACCTGCCAAACGCCAACGCGTGGGTTTCTTCTCGGCGGGTTCGGTGTTGGCAACGGGTATGTTCCTTGTGCTCAGCTGGGGCCTGGGGATCTATTTCAACAACTTCAACAACTACAACCTCGTCTATGGCTCGATCGGTACCCTGTTACTGATGATGTTCTGGGTGAGGTTCAACTGTATCGTGATGCTGGTGGGCTACGAATTGAATATCAGCATCTACAACGGAAGCATCATCAACAAAAACCGCGACTCACGTCACGAATTCAAACAACGCATACAAAATCTACACAATGATAATACAGAAGAACCACGGGAAAGTGGTGACCGATAGCGGCACCCCACGTGAACGATTCAAAATGGTGGCCAAGACGATGGTCAACCTGGAGGAAGTGCTCGCCGACGAGCTGCGCGCCCTGGGCGCCGAGAATGTAACGCCCATCACCCGCGCGGTGGAGTTCGAGGGTGACATGCGCCTGCTCTACCGAGCCAACTACTGCTGCCGCACGGCTCTAGCCATCCTCAAACCCTTTGCCGAGTTCGATGCCAACAACGAGCAGGAACTCTACGACCAAGTGTACAAGATACGCTGGGAGAAAATCCTGGATGTGGACTGCACCTTTATGATCGACTCGACGACCAGTGGCGAGGTGTTCACCCACAGCTACTATGCCGCTTTGAAAACCAAGGACGCCATCGTCGACCGCTTCCGCCGCAACTTCGGCAAACGCCCCTCGATCGACACCGAACAGCCCGACTACAAATTCAACCTCCATATCCGCGACAACCATGTGACATTGCTGATGAATTCGAGCGGCGACTCGCTCCATAAGCGCGGCTATCGCCAGGGGGTCGGCGTGGCGCCCATCAACGAGGTGTTGGCTGCCGGCCTGCTCAAACTGGCGGGATGGAACTGTACGACAAACTTCTACGACCCCATGTGCGGTAGCGGCACCTTGCTGATCGAGGCCGCCATGATGGCCAACACCATCCCTGCACAGTACTATCGTGGCAACCACTTCGGCTTCATGCGCTGGAAGGAATTCAACCTCGGCGAGTGGAAGAGTGTCAAGGCCGAGGAAGACCGCAAGATAGGCAGCCTCGACTTCGAGGGTGAAATCTGGGGCAACGACATCGACCCGCAGGTCATCGAGCAGTGTGAGAAGAACCTTGAATACACCAAGCTGCACCACGACGTGATGCTCCACATCGGCGACTTTGCCGATCAGGAGCCCCCCGAGGGCAAGACCCTGATTGTCACCAACCCACCCTATGGCGAGCGCATCAAGGTGGATGACCTCAACGCCATGTACACCAAACTGGGTGACACCTTCAAGCAGCGCTATGGCAAAGACTGCGAGGTATGGCTCATCACCAGCGACTTCGAGGCCATGAAGCACATCGGCCTGCATCCGTCGCGCAAAATACCCGTACAAAACGGCTCGCTCGACTGCCGTTTCCTGAAGTTCGAGCTCTACGAAGGCTCGAAAAAGGCCAAGTATCAGCCGGATGCTGAGTAGCGACGAGGTCAAACGGCTTGCCCTTGAGGTGGGGTTCGACGCCTGCGGCATAGCGCGCGCCGACGCCTTGACCGACGAGGAATACCCCCTGCGGCGCTGGCTGGCACGGGGATGGCAGGCGGGGTTGACCTACATGGAACGCAATATCGACAAACGTATGGACCCCAGGCTTTTAGTCGAAGGGGCCCGTACGGTGATATGCTGCGTCAGCGCCTATACCCCACCCGAGCCCGGAAGTGCCGGCGTGGCAGCCTATGCCCGGGAGCGAGACTACCACAAAGTGGTGAAATCCATGCTTTTCGACCTACAGAAACGCCTCGGTATCGATGCCAAGGCCTGCTGCGACACGGTACCCATCAGCGACAAGCACTGGGCCGCCCGCGCGGGCTTGGGATGGATCGGTCGACACACGCTGCTGGTGACCCCCCGATGGGGTTCGTGGGTCAACCTAGGAGAGCTGGTAACAACCGAGGATTGTGACAGTTATGACCAACCAATAGCCAACCCCTGCACCGACTGCCACCGCTGTGTCGACGCCTGTCCCAACGGAGCTATCGCCGCCGAGGGGCCGGCCATGCTCGACGCATCCCGATGCACATCCTACTACACCACCCACCATCCGCAATCCCTGCCGGCAGGTTTGGACGCCCATGGCTACACCTGCGGGTGCGACATCTGTCAGCTGGCCTGCCCCTACAACCGGCCGACCGTCTCGCAAGCCTAAAAATACAAAATAGGTCGTGCACGACCTATTTCCCACCACCCACATAACACCCCCATATCAACACCGTGGAAACACCGACTGCAGTCGGACTTGACTCGGAGTTGAGTCGGACTTGTGTCGGAGTTGATACGGAGTTGATAGCTACTACACCCTGATTTTCAATCGGTTGATATAGCAATATCGGTCTATTACCTCGCAAACATCCATCTAACATCACTGATAATCAACTTGTTATATTGTTTATTAACTTTTGCCATGCCTGCGGCCATGGAAGGTCGATTTTTGGCTTTCGGAGGGCGGAAACGGGGTGTTAATGAATGTTAATAGATCGTGCACGACCTATTTTCGAGGGACATAATAATATTTTTTTACGCGCAATTCAAAAAAAAGGCGTATCTTTGCATGCTATGAAAAAAACGAAAACGATCATAGGAATATGCGCAACGTGCTTAGTCCTAGTATCATGCAATGGGTATGAGAAAATACTCAACGGCAACAATTATGAGGCGAAGTACGAGGCGGCGATGAAATATTACAATAACAACAACTACTCGAAGGCCATCCAGCTGTTCGAGAATCTGACGCTGCACTATCGCGGCAAGGAGAATGCCGAGGAGATCGCCTGGTACTATGCACAGAGCCTCTTCAAAGAGAAGGACTACTTTACGGCAGCCTACCAGTTCAAACGTTTCACCCGCCAGTTCCCCTACAGCCAGCAGCTGGAGGAGGCGGCCTACATGGCGGCCTACTGTAAATACCTTGATTCGCCGGACTATGCGCTCGACCAAAAGATGACACGCGAGGCTATCGAGGATTTTGAGAGCTTTGCCGAGCGGTGGCCCCGCAGCACACGTATGCCGGAGGTGAACCGCTGCCTCGACGAGTTGCGCGCCAAGCTGATGAAGAAGAACTTCGAAATCGCCTACGGCTATTACTTCACCGAGGAGTATCAGGCGGCCTACGAGTCGTTCCGCCGTTTCCTGAACCTCTACCCCGAGTCGGAAGACCGCGAGGAGGCCATGTTCTATCAGCTCGACGCCGGCTTCCGATTTGCCATCAACAGTCGCGAAGACAAGCAGCGCGAGCGTCTGCAACTGGTGGTCAACGACTTCGAGAAGTTCAGCAGCAGCTTTGCCCAGTCGAAGCATCTGGCTGCCGCCCAGAACATCTACACCAAGGCGCGCGCCGCCCTGACCGCCATCGAGCAGGGTACAACTATCGAAAAATAAAGAAAAAACATACACATATCATGGAAGAAAAGAAAAAAAAGGTAATCAACACCACCATTACGCGCAACACGGCTGATTTCAGCAAAATGACCGACAATATCTATGAGACGGTGGCTGTGCTCACCAAACGCGCCAACCAGATTGCCGCCGAGGAGAAAAAAGAGTTGCACAACAAGATCGACGACTTCAGGAGCAACAACGACAGTGTGGACGAAATCTTCGAGAACCGCGAGCAGGTGGAGATAGTGCGTCGATTCGAGCAACAACCGAAACCCAGCCTTGAGGCCACCGAGGAGTACCTCGAAGGCAAAATCTACTATCGCAATCCCGCCAAAGAGGATCAGCAGAAGAGACACCTCGAGGAGCTGGAGGAGCAGGTCATCAACGAGCAGTAAATGCATATTGTCGTCGGTATCACGGGTGGTATAGCAGCCTACAAGGCACCTGAGCTGGTGCGGCTGCTGGTGAAGGCGGGGCACGAAGTGCGCTGCGCCGCCACCGAACACGCGCTGCAGTTCGTCACACGTGTCACCTTGGAGACGGTCTCGGGCGCGCCTTTGTATTCCGACCTCTTCGCTTCGGGCGGCACAGAGCATATCTCGCTCAAGGACTGGGGCGACCTATTGGTGGTGGCACCAGCCACAGCCAACATCATAGGCAAGGTTGCCTCAGGCGTGGCCGACGACGCCCTCTCGACACTCTTGCTGGCCTTCTCGGGCAAACCCGTCGTCATGGCGCCTGCCATGAACAGCCTTATGTGGGCCCATCCAGCCGTACAACGCAACATCGACCTGCTCAAGTCCTGGGGCATCCGCATGGTGGGGCCCGCCGAGGGCGAGCTGGCCTGCGGCACAACAGGTGTGGGTCGCATGGTTGAGCCCTCGGATATCGCCCAGTATGTTGCAACAATGCAGCAACAGACGGAACCCCTGGCCGGGCAACGCTGGTTGGTGACGGCAGGGCCGACCTACGAACGCATCGACTCGGTGCGCTTCATCGGCAACTATAGCAGCGGCAAAATGGGCTTTGCACTGGCACAAGCCTTGGCCGATGCCGGCGCCGAGGTGGAACTGGTGACAGGTCCTACGTCGCTCAAGATCGACCATCCGAAGGTGAAGGTCACCCACATCGAGAGCGCACGAGAGATGTACACCGCCGCCACCGAGGTGTTCCCTCACTGTCAGGGGGCCATCCTCTCGGCCGCCGTGGCCGACTACCGTCCCAGCGAATGCGCCGACCACAAGCTCAAAAAGCAAGGTAACGATGGCATGACGCTCCAGCTGGTGCAAAATCCCGACATCCTGGCCACCCTCGGCACCATGAAAAAAGAGGGCCAAATCCTTGTGGGTTTCGCCCTTGAGACCGACCATGAGCTTGAAAACGCCCAAAGCAAACTGCAGCGTAAGCATCTGGATTATATCGTCATGAACTCGCTACGCGACGCCGGTGCAGGTTTTGGTACCGACACTAACAAGGTGACCATCCTTGGAGCTGACGGCAGTTGTAAGGAAAGTTCACTACTCTCGAAGTTAGAGGTCGCAAAAATGATTGTACAGGAGGTAATGTTTTAACTCCTTATATCTTTAACCTCTTATCTCCACAATGATGAAGAAGCTATCCATCATCGCCATCATACTGGCTTCCGTCGCTATCGCCGGCGAGGCTTTTATTTTCGCCACACGCAACGAAGAGAGCGAGGCAGTACACCAACGCGCCATACGTGCCGACTATCGCATCTATGCCCCTTCGATACCTGACACTCTTTTTTTTGCCGGCGAACGGGTGCCACTCAATCTCTATTATGTGCGTGAAGGCCTCGACCGTGAGTTGGTAAGTAATATGTACTACCAGTCAAACACCTTGTTCAACATCAAGCGTGCAGTCCGTGTGTTTCCCACCATCGAGCGCATCCTGCGCGAACAAGGTGTGCCCGAGGACTTCAAATACCTCTGTGTCATCGAGAGCGGCCTGCAATGCGTCACTTCGCCCGCAGGGGCCCAGGGATATTGGCAGTTCATGAAGGCCACCGGACAGAAATATGGCCTGGAGGTGGGTGACGACATCGACATGCGAAACAACCTGGAGGCCTCGACCTTGGCAGCCTGCAAATACCTCAAAGACCTCAAACGGCGCTTTGGAGGATGGACCGAGGCGGCTGCAGCATACAACTGTGGCGAGGGAGGCCTCAATAAGCGACTGGTAGGGCAGAAACAGGACAGCTATTACGAACTACTGCTCAACCAGGAAACCCAGCGGTACGTCTACCGTATTCTGGCCCTCAAGCTTATTATGCAACACCCTCAAGACTATGGCTTCTATGTGCGCCGCTGCGACACCTACCCCGAGATACCCACCACCGAGGTGGAACTCAGCGGACAGGACGTGGATCTGGTCGACTTCGCCATCAGTAACGGTACCTCCTACAAAGTACTGCGCACCCTCAACCCATGGCTTACTTCCAGCACCCTCAAGAACAAGGCCGACAAGACCTACAAGGTAAAGATCCCCATCAAAAAAGGCACCGAATACAACACCATCGTTAAAGGCAAGCACGACACCACGGTGATAGACAAGATATGACCAACGAAAAAAGCATCAGGATACTAGGTGCCAGGGAACACAACCTGCAAAACGTAGACATCGAGATACCTCGCGGCAAGCTTGTTGTGTTCACCGGCCTCAGCGGCAGCGGCAAATCATCGTTGGCATTCGACACCATCCATGCCGAGGGGCAACGCCGTTACATGGAGACCTTCTCGGCCTATGCTCGACAATTCATCGGCAACATGGAGCGTCCCGACGTAGACCTCATCGAGGGACTCAGCCCTGTCATCGCCATCGAGCAGAAAAGCACCAACAACAACCCTCGATCCACCGTGGGTACCATCACCGACACCTACGACTTTCTGCGCCTTCTCTTCGCCCGTATCGGCAAGGCCTACAGCCTCGACAGTGGCAAACCCATGGTGAAGTACAGCGAGGAGAAGATTATCGAAATCATCAAAGAGAGCTACGGCAATCACGATATCGTCATACTGGCCCCTTTGGTCAAAGGTCGTAAAGGTCACTATCGCGAGCTTTTCGAACAGGTGGCCAAGAAAGGATTTCTGAAGGTGCGTGTCGATGGGGAAATCAAGGAAATCACCTACAAGATGCAAGTGGACCGCTACAAGGTGCACGACATCGAGCTTGTGGTCGACCGTCTGCGAGCCGACCGCAACGCCACCCGCCTCCGCGAAGCCGTACAGACAGCCTTCCGGCAGGGCAAAGGCATCCTTATGGTGCTCAACAATGACGACCAAAGCATCCGATACTTCAGCAAAATGCTGATGGATCCCGACAGCGGCCTCTCCTACCCCGAACCGGAACCCAACACCTTCTCGTTCAACTCGCCCTACGGTGCCTGCCCCCATTGCAACGGTCTCGGACAGGTGGCGCAGATCGACATGCAGAAACTCATCCCCAACCCCAAGAAGAGCATCCGCGACGGTGCCATCGAGGTCTTGGGCAAATACTCGCCCACCAACTACGTATACCGCAAGTTGGAGCTCATGGGCAAATACTACGACTTCACAATCGACGACCCTGTGGATGCCATCAGCGAAGAGGCCATGAACGCCATCCTCTACGGCAGCAACCATTTCGCCGGCATTGAGGACCCCGAAGACCCCGGCTACCTCAGCGAATTCCAGGGCATCGTGAACTATATCACCAGCCTGGCCAGCGACGAGAGCCCCGCCAGCCTGCAGAAATGGGCGGCATCGTTCATGAACACAGTCCCGTGTCCCGAATGCCATGGCCACCGACTGAAGGCCGAAAGCCTCGCTTTCCGCATCCTTGACAAGAACATCGGCCAGCTGGCCGACATGGACTTGCTGGAACTGGAGGAATGGCTACGCGCACTGGAGCCGCAACTCGACGAGCGCGACCGCACGGTGGCGCACGAGGTGCTGAACGAAATCCTCAAACGACTCTCGTTCCTCAACAACGTAGGTGTCGGCTACCTCTCGATGAACCGCAGCGCCAAAAGCCTCAGCGGCGGCGAGGCTCAGCGCATACGTCTGGCCACCCAGATAGGCTCACAGCTCACCAATGTCCTGTACATCCTGGACGAACCCAGCATCGGCCTTCACCAACGCGACAACCAACGCCTCATCGAAAGCCTCAAGCAGCTGCGCGATCTGGGCAACAGCATCATCGTTGTCGAACACGACCGCGACATGATGCTCGCCGCCGACTATCTGGTCGACATCGGCCCCGGCGCAGGCATCCACGGCGGCAAGATACTCTTTGCCGGAGACCTTAAAGACCTTAAGGACACCAAGGACTTTAAAGACCTTAAAGACCCTTCGCTGACCCTGCAGTATCTCTCCCGGCAACGCGACATCGCCCTGCCCGAAAGGCGACCCAACATCGGCCGCGAACACATCCTGCTGAAAGGTGCCACCGGCAACAATCTCCGCGGTGTCGACCTCGATCTGCCGCTGGGCCTCTTCGTCTGCGTCACGGGTGTCTCGGGCAGCGGCAAGTCCACCCTCATCAACGACACCCTCCAACCCATCCTCAGCCAGCATTTCTACCACTCGCTGCGCACCCCGTTGCCCTACCATTCGATCGAGGGCATCGACCTTATCGACAAGGTCATCCAGATCGACCAAAGCCCCATCGGCCGCACACCGCGTTCCAATCCAGCCACCTACGCGGGCTTTTTCGACGACATACGCCGCCTCTTCGCCGAACTTCCGTCGGCACGCATCCGCGGCTACAAGCCCGGCCGCTTCAGTTTCAACGTCAGCGGAGGACGCTGCGAGCACTGCAAGGGCGCTGGATTACGTACCATCGAGATGAACTTCCTACCCGACGTCTACGTGCAATGCGAAGTCTGCGGCGGCAAGCGATACAATCGCGAGACTCTGGAAATCAGATATAAAGGCAAGTCTATCGCCGATGTGCTCGACATGACCGTCAACGAAGCCGTCGACTTCTTCGACGCACACCCCAAGCTGCGCCGCAAGCTGCTCGCCCTGCAGGACGTGGGTCTCGGCTATATCACCCTCGGCCAGCAGAGCACCACCCTCAGCGGCGGCGAGGCCCAACGCGTGAAACTGGCCACCGAACTCTCGCGTACCGACACCGGCAAGACCCTCTATATCCTTGACGAACCCACCACAGGCCTCCACTTCGAGGACATACGCATCCTGCTCGGCGTGCTGCAGAAACTGGTCGACCGCGGCAACACCGTACTGGTCATCGAACACAACATGGACGTCATCAAGGTGGCCGACTGGGTCATCGACCTCGGCCCCGACGGCGGTCGCGCTGGCGGCCACATCACCTTTGCCGGCACTCCCGAGGATCTGGCCCGCCAAAAAGACAACTTCACCGGCCATTACCTCGCCCTTGAGCTCGCCGCCATGAAAAAATAACGGCCTACTACACCCCTCCAACCCGGGGTTGTCTCCCTATTTTCTCCCTACCTTCTAGCACTGTTGTCCGCTTGTTGTCCGCTTGTTGTCCGGTTGTTGTCCGCTTTAAAAGCGGACAACAACCGGACAACAAGCGGACAACAAGCGGACAACAGAGGGAGTTAACCCCTAGTTAATAGGGGGGAAACACTGGGCTATCACTCGACATGAGGCGGTGAAAAACGGCCTCACGAGCGATGGTATCTAATTAAAACAAAGGTATTTGTGTCACAAAACAGGTCATCGTGTGAGCCATTGGCGCACCTCCGGGGGGATGACCTCGGAGGTCGAGGTGCTACGACGGTAGCCTGCCATGACGGTACGGCACTCGACACAGACCACTCCGGTCTCGCTGTTCACCACCCGCTGTATCATCGTCAGGCTCTTGTTGCCGAGCTTTTCGATGTCGGTCTCCACATGGATCCGGTCGTGATAGTGGATCTGTGCCTTGAAATCGACGTCGTAGTGCACCACCATGACGGTGAAATCGCTCTTGGTGGGCGAGAGCCCGTGGCCCGAGAAGAAGGCGTCCTTGCCCAGGTCGAGGTATTCCATGATGACGGCATTGTTGACATGACCCATCTGATCAACGTCGTTAAATCTAATCTGTATGTTTGTAGTAAACATAATTAGGAATTTGAAATTAGGAATTAGGAATTGAGACTGCCGGATGTGGTTTTGGTGATACTACTCAACATACGGAGCAACTCCTCGCAATCGTTCATTATTGACTTCTTCTCTGTCTCTGATATATAGTTCGTCCTATAAAGCAACGTTATCCAATACTTTGTTTCATTACATTCTTTGAAAGCAATATACATCTTCGACAGGAAGTCTTTACGCGATATGCCACATAAAGCCTCACTTATATTAGCGCCAACACTAGTACCACTCCGCAACATCTGTTTCGACATAACATATTCCATCTTCTTCTCAACAAGATACTTATACAGGCCCACAATCCTTACCGCAAAATCTTCGCTTTTGGATCTAATGACATTGTCATCCTTCATAATTCCTAATTTCTAATTACTAATTCCTAATTGGAGTTTTTTTCAATGAGAAGAAAAACTCAAGGCCACCTTCGGGGCGATTTTTAGCGTAAATCTCGCCGCCGTGGAAGAGGACGGCATGCTTGACGATGCTGAGGCCGAGGCCTGTGCCGCCGTTCTGGCGCGAGCGGCCTTCGTCGAGGCGTACGAAGCGGTCGAAGAGTCGCGACAGGTACTCGTCGGCCACGCCCTTGCCAGTGTCGTAGTAGTGTATGAAGTAGTGGTCGGGGCTCTCCTTGTAGGTCTCCAACACGATGTTGACGCCCTCGCCGGCGTAGGCGATGCTGTTCTCCACCAGGTTGCGGAAGATGCAGTAGAGCAGTTCATGGTTGCCATTGAGTGGCATGGCCGGCAGGGTGTTCCGCACGTCGATGCCGGCAGCGGCAGCCTTGTCGGCGAGGTCGCCGATGGCCTCGGCGGCCACTTGGGCGGCGTCTACCTCCGTTCGCGGGAAGAGGTCGGCGCTCTCCTCGAGCTTATTGATGATGGAGACGTCCTGGATGAGGTCCGAAAGGCGCAGCGTCTGGCGGAAGCAACGGTCGAGGAAGTAGCGGCGGCGCTCGTCGTCGACGGGCTTGTCGCTGAGCAGTATCTCCAGGTAGCCGCGGATGGACGAGACTGGAGTCTTCAGCTCGTGGGCGATGTTCGAGGTCATTTCCTGCTTCAACCGGCGGTTGCGGAGCTCGGCCTCGGTGGCTTCGAGCCGCAGACGGTTGGCCTCGTCGGCCATCTGCCGCAGGCGTTTGTTCTTCAACATCAGGCGTATGTAGAGCACCAAGATGGCGACCGTCAATATCAATAGTATCACATCAGACCAGTCCATAGCCGAAACCTGTTTTGTTTACAATTCGTTGTCCGTCAGCACCCAGCTTCTTGCGCAGGCGCGCAATGTGCACATCGACCGAGCGTTCTCCCACCAATGTGTCGTCAGGCCAGACGGCATGCAGAATCTCCTCGCGGGAGAAGAAGCGGCCGGGGTTCTGTTGAAAGAGGTCAAGGATGAGGTGTTCTCTCCTAGTCAGGCCGGATATACTAGAAGAACTAGATATACTGGAAGAATTAGTCCTCCTCAACACCGCTCTCACCCGTGCCAGCACCGTGTCGAACGAGAAAGGTTTGGTGATATAATCGTCGGCTCCAGCCCCGAACCCCTGCAGCTGGTCGTCGTGCGCATCACGGGCCGTGAGGAAGATGACGGGGGTGTTGCCACCGCGATTCCGCATCTCTGCCAGCATCTCAAAGCCCGACATGCGATCCATCATCACGTCAAGGAGTATCAAGTCGACGTTCGAGGGTTGACGGTTGACAACGGCCAATGCCTCTTCAGCGCTGGCCGCAGTCTCTACCTCGAAGCCTTCGGCCTCAAGGTTGAAGCGCAAAATCTCGCGCAAATCCTCTTCATCGTCAACCACCAATATATGCTGCATAGTCATTCGTTTTTTAGCGTAACACTTCTATCAGGCCACCGTGCTTCACAACACCATACTCACCCTCGCCCGTGATAATTCCATAATCAACAAAAAACATCGCACACACATTCAACATTATAGACACGAATTGTAATAAAAACACTTTTGCAAATTTACGAATAAAAAACGGTATGGACAAATCTTGTTACACGAGTGTCTGGCACCTGGATTTAAACTAAAGCGATTTAGTATCAAGAAGTTATATCGAACTAGTACACTTTAACGCACTATCCGTCAGGTTATTACGCTGATTTCTGGCTGATACCTTGCTGAACCCTTGCTGAAAAACGGGGGTTTTCAGCCAGCAGTCAGCCAGTATATAGGGCGTTGATAGGGAGTTGTCCAGTAACAAACACAAGATTATTTTTGTCCATTGAAAAAAAAATTGTATCTTTGCATTTTGTAACTAATCATAAAAAAGATGAAGAAAATAATATTTCTCATTGCCGCTGTGGCAGTTATGACGGCGGCCAACGCACAGGTGGTGGTAGGTATTCAGGGTGGCTACCACTGGCAGAAACTCACCCAGTCGTTCGACACCGAGAACTACACCAAGTCGTCCGATTGGCTTGGAGGACTGCAGGTGGGCTACATGGTCACCCCCACACTATACGTAGGCATATCGGGTAACTACCAGAGTTTCAGTGCCGACACGTTCTATCTCCACAGTAATGTGATGTTCGAGGGTATGCCTCGTACGGTCGACAACCGTCTGTTGTCCACGCAACACACCGCCTGGACGGTGGCACCGCAGGTCAAGTGGGAGTTCCTGAAATACGGCAACATGCACTTCCACCTGCTGCTCGAAGGCACCTACACCCGTTCGGGTTACAGTCTGCTCGACGAGAGCTTCAACACGCCCTTCCGCAACAACGGCGAGTATCTGGAGATGGCACAGGTGTCGGACAGCATCCGGTCGTTCAGCTGGGGTGTCAGCCTGCGCCCGACGCTGACCTATGAGTTCTCGCGCCACCTGAGCGCCGAGCTGAGCCTCGACTTCCTGTCGGTGGGCTATATCGACCATCGCGACTACGACGACCACCTGCTGCCCAGCTATGACAACGAGGGCGAGCTGGAATATCTCGACGGCAACATCGTCTACGCCAACCGTGTGCACCGCGTCCGCACCCTCTATGCCGGCCTCAACACCCTGATGGAGACCCTCCGCTGGGAGAGTCCCATGCTCCGTCTGGGCTTCAACTGGACGTTCTGAACAGGTTTTAGTGATTAGTGTTAAGCTTGTGGCTTTATGTACGATAACGAGAGAGGGCTGTATATAGCCCATTGTGACGAGGGAGCTTTGTCGCTGGTGGGCCGTATGGCCAACCGGCACGGCCTCATCGCCGGCGCCACGGGTACCGGCAAGACCGTCACCCTGCAGGTGATGGCCGAGACATTCTGCCAGGCAGGCGTACCTTGCTTCATGGCCGATATGAAGGGTGACCTGAGTGGCATCAGCCAGGCGGGAACGATGAGCGGTTTCATCGAGAAGCGTAAAGACACCTTCGGCATCCCCACGCCTGAGTTCCAGGCCTGTCCGGTGCGTTTCTTCGACGTCTACGGCGAACAGGGCCACCCCATTCGCGCCACCGTCAGCCAGATGGGGCCGCAACTGCTCAGCCGACTGTTGGGCCTCAACGAGACCCAGGACGGTGTGCTGAACATCGTCTTCCGCATCGCCGACGAGAACGGTCTGTTGCTGATCGACATGAAAGACCTTCGCGCCATGCTCGACTTTGTGGCACGTCACGCCAAAGAATACACCACCCTCTACGGCAATATCTCGACCGCTACCATCGGAGCCATCCAGCGTTCGCTGCTGCAACTCGACAACCAAGGGGCCGACCGCTTCTTCGGTGAACCGAGTTTCGACATCTTCGACCTGCTGCAGACCGAGGGCGGCAAAGGTGTTATGAACGTGCTGGCCGCCGACAAGCTGATGCTGCAGCCCAAGCTTTATTCGACCTTCCTGCTCTGGCTCCTGAGCGAGCTGTACAGCACCCTGCCCGAAGTGGGCGACCAGGAACTGCCGCGACTGGTCTTCTTCTTCGACGAAGCCCACATGCTCTTCGAGGACACCTCGAAGGCACTGGTGGACAAAATCGAGCAAGTGATCCGCCTGATCCGCTCCAAAGGCGTGGGCATCTACTTCGTCACCCAAAGTCCTACCGACATACCTGAGAACATATTGGGCCAGTTGGGCAACCGCGTGCAGCACGCACTGCGAGCCTATACCCCCAAAGACCAGAAGGCTGTCAAGACCGCAGCCGACACCTTCCGTCCCAATCCCTCCTTCAAAACCGACGAAGCCATCACGAATCTCGAGACTGGCGAGGCCCTTGTGAGCCTGCTTGACGAGAAAGGCGCACCCAGTATCGTACAGCGTGCCAAGATACTCTTCCCGCTGAGCCAGATAGGTGCCATCACCGAAAGCCAGCGCGCCGCCATCGTACGTAGCAGTCGCATCTACGGTAAGTACGACAATATGGTCGACCGCGAGAGCGCATTCGAGGTACTACTCAAGCAAGCCGAGGCCGCCGAGGCTGAAACGGCAATCGAAGAGGTGCCTGAAGCCCCCGTGGCAAAAGCCAATCAACCGAAGGAAAAGACCGTCCAAACCAAGAAGAACACCGGCCTTGGCAGCAAGATACTGAAATCGGTCCTCACCGCTGCCACCGCCACCCTGGCCACTGCCGCCGGTACTGCTGTCAGCAATGCCGTCAGCGGCAAGAAGACTAAAAGCAAGACTTCGGTAGGACAGAAGATCGTCAAGAACACCACCAGCAGCGTCACCCGCACGCTGACCCGCGACATACTGGGCAACCTGCTGAAATAAAAGTGATTAGTTACGAGAAACACCTGCTTGACAATGGGCTGACAGTGCTGACCCACGAGGCGTGGGACACACCGTTGGCTACGGTGAATCTTCTCTATAACGTAGGCTCGCGCGACGAGGATCCGGAGCGCACCGGCTTTGCACACCTGTTTGAACACCTGATGTTCGGCGGCACTCCTCGGGTGCCTGAATTCGATGCCGTGGTCAGCGGGCTGGGAGGTGACAACAACGCCTTCACCACCTGCGACTACACCAACTATTACATCACCCTGCCATCCGACGCCCTGCCGACAGCCCTCATGCTCGAAGCCGACCGGATGGCCCACCTCGACATCAGCGCCAAGACACTGGAGGTGCAGCAACACGTGGTGACCGAGGAGTACAATCAGCGATACATGAACCGCCCCTATGGCGACATTTGGCTGCTACTGAGGCCACTATGCTACCAGGCCCACCCCTACCGTTGGGCCACCATCGGGGCCGATATCAAGCATGTCAGCCAGGCCACCCTCGACGATGTCCGTGCATTCCACCAGCGTTTCTACCGACCCGACAACGCCATCCTGGCAGTCGCGGCACCATTGAAACACTGCGAGATGCTGCGTATGGTGGAAGAGGCTTGGGATAGCCATCCCAGTACCTCCGGATGGGACAGTACCGCCATGATGGCCCGAACCGACTATCCCGCCGAACCCGAGCAGACAACGCCCCGTTTTCTGCGCGTACAACGCGACATTCCGGCACCGATGGTCTACCTTGCCTACCCCATGGGCGACCGCCAAGGGCGCCACTTCCGCGCCTGCGACCTCATCAGCGACATCCTTGCCAACGGCACCTCGAGCCGCCTGCACCGCCAATTGGTGGTGGAACAGCAGATGATGGTCGAAGCCGAAGCCTGCATCACCGGCGATGCAGGTCCTGGAATGCTGGTACTCAGCGGCAAACTGCAGCCGGGGGTGACGCCCGACCAAGCCGCCGAAGCCCTGCGTCACGAGGCCCTTGCCCTGACCGAAACATCCGTGAGCGACTACGAACTGCAGAAGGTGCAGAACAAATACGAAAACACCTTTGTGCTTTCACAGTACAAAGCCGCCGACCGTGCACTCGCATTGTGCCACTACACCTGGCTGGGCGACACCGACCTGGTGAACCGCGAGCCCGAGGAGTACCGGCGTGTCACCCCCGACATGCTGCTCGAAGCCGCACGCGAGGTGTTCACTCCACAACATGAGAACCGTCTTTATTACGAACAACTATGACAATAAAAGAGAGATTGAAAGGGTTGATCGTGCGCTTTGTCGAATGGTTCAAGAGCGTCAACTGGCGGCATGTCTGCCGTGAAATCGTCGATTTCGTCGGACGCATACTGCACATAGTACTCTTCGGACTGCTGCTCCCGAAGAAATACCGCCACATCAACAAGCGCCAGATATTCGAGATTATCTTCAAAAGCGACACCCCCGCCGGCAAGAAATTCGACGTGTGGCTGCTGATACTGATCCTCCTCAACATCCTGGTGCTGGTGGCCGACAGCCTCTATGGGTCGACGAGCACCATCACCTCGGGCATCCATCGGGCCTACTCGTTCTGGTTTATCAAGATACTGGAGTGGGGATTCACCCTGCTCTTCACCTTCGAATACTACCTGCGTATCTACTGTCTGAAGCGCCCTTTGAGGTACGTCACCTCGTTTTGGGGCATCATCGACTTCCTGAGCATCTTCCCCTCCTACCTGAGTCTCTTCTGGCCTACAGGACAAGCACTGACCGTCCTGCGCCTGCTCCGCACCATGCGCATCTTCCGCATCTTCCGCCTGCGACGCTTCCAGGAGGCCAGTTCCATGCTCATGGCCGCCCTGAAAAACAGCGCACTGCGAATCCTGGTGTTCATGCTCTTCGTGCTGGTGGCGGCCATCATCATGGGCACCATGCTCTATTCCCTCGAGGGCGAAACCAACCCCGCCTTCGACAATGTGCTGAGCGGCATCTATTGGGCTGTGGTGACCATCACCACGGTGGGCTACGGCGACGTGGTTCCCGTCACACCGGCGGGCCGCTTCATCGCCGTACTGGTCATGCTGTTCGGTTATTCAATCATCGCCGTCCCGATGGGTATCGTGGCTGGCGAGACCATCAACGAACACCGTAACAGCAAACGGAAGCCCCATGGGATGAAGGTGGTCGAGGATATGGAGAAGGACTTCGACGAGGAAGACGAAGCCATCCGCAACTGACACCCGCTTTCACCAGTCCCATCCCTGCCCCGAACGGGTCCTTTTCCGAAGGCAAACTCCGCCTTCGCTTCCACTTTTTTCCCTCTTTTCACCCTCTCAACACGGGGTAAACTCCCTCTGTTGTCCGCTTGTTGTCCGCTTGTTGTCCGGTTGTTGTCCGCTTTAAAAGCGGACAACAACCGGACAACAAGCGGACAACAAGCGGACAACAGTGCTACTTAGGGGCAGGTTGGAAGGTGGAAACCAGGGCGCAGGGCGGGAGCGAAACGAGAGTTAATATTAAGAGTTTCTTGCGTTTGCACCTGCAAAGGGACACCTTTTTTTTGGCCGAGTGGAATAGATTTTGTATCTTTGCGCACGGATTACACTACCATCAACAGTATCTATCTATGTGCATGACAAACGATTACAGACCGCTGAGGCACTTGCTACCACTGCTATTGTTCCTCATGCTGCCATCGTTGCTCCGTGCACAGACCGTCAGCGGCACGGTGACTGACGCCGCGTCGGGCGAGACACTTATCGGCGCCACGGTGCTTGACGAGACCAGCGGCAAGGGCACCGTCACCAATGCCTACGGGCGCTACACGCTGACCTTGGCGGGCGACAGCGCCCTGCTGCGCGTCAGCTACATCGGCTACCGCACGGAGCTCCATCCGTTGTCGCTGCGGGGCAACCGTCAGCTGAACGTGCAGCTCGAGCCATCGGTGGAGCTTCAGGAGGTGACCATCACCGCCGAACGCGCCGGCAGTCCCACGATCAGTCAGATGAGCACCATCGAAGTGCCCGTGGAGCAGCTCAAACTGGTGCCGGCCATCTTCGGCGAGACCGACGTGCTGAAGGCCATCCAGCTGTTGCCCGGTGTGCAGAGCGGCACAGAGGGCATGAGCGGCATGTATGTGCGTGGCGGCAGTGCCGACGAGAACCTGTTCCTTCTCGACGGCATACCACTCTACAATGTCAACCATCTGGGCGGCTTCTTCAGCGCCTTCAACGGCGACGCAATCAAAAACGTGACCCTCTACAAGGGCTCGTTCCCGGCCCGTTTCGCGGGGCGCATCAGCTCGGTACTCGACATTACCACCAACAACGGCAACGACAAGGAGTGGCACGGCGGCGTCTCGATCGGGCTCATCAGCGGCAAGGTGAATGTCGAGGGCCCCATTGTCAAGGAGAAGACCACCCTCAGCCTGTCGCTGCGCCGCACCTATGGCGACCTGCTGCTGCAGCCCATCATCATGATTGTCGCGGCCGCGGAGAGCGAGGGCAAGAACACTGCCAATCTGGGGTACAACTTTTACGACTTCAATGCCAAGGTGACCCACAAGTTCAATGACCGGTCGCGGCTCTACGCCACCTTCTACTCGGGCGACGACGAGGCCTACATCCGCATGAAAGAGCTCTACAACAACGACCTCAGTTCGGAGATGATAAGGCTCAACTACCGATGGGGCAACATGGTGAGCGCGCTGCGTTGGAACTACGAACTGACCCCAAAGCTCTTCATGAACCTCACCGGCTCCTACACACGCTACCGCCAATACCTGGGAGTGGGCTTGACGGAGACGTGGTACGAGTCGGGACAGAAGTACGAAGTCGATGCCGACATGTCATTGCGCAGCGGCATCAGCGATGTGGCACTCCGGGCCGATTTCGACTATACGCCTTCGCCCGACCATCTGGTGAAGTTCGGTGTGATAACCACCTTCCACACCTTCACCCCCGAAGTGCAGAGCGTCCACCAGAGTGTCACCGACGAGTCGCCGACGGACTACCAAATGGGCGAGAGTCGTGTCTACGCCAATGAGACGACCCTCTACGTCGAGGATGACTGGAGCCTTACGGAAAGCCTGAAAGTCAACGGCGGGCTGGTCTTCACCGGCTTTGCCGTACAGGACACGCTCTACCCCTCCATCCAGCCCCGACTCAGCGGTCGTCTGATGCTCACCGACGACCTGTCGCTCAAAGCAGGCTATAGCTACATGACACAGTACATGCACCTGCTGTCGAACAGTAACATCTCGCTCCCGTCCGATCTGTGGGTGCCCGTCACCGAACGCATCGAACCGGTCAACTCACACCAAGTGGCTGCGGGCGTGTTCTACACCTGGCGCTCGCTGATAGACTTCTCGATAGAGGGCTACTACAAGCGGATGAACAACCTGTTGGAGTACCGACCCGGCGCCACATTCCTCGGCAACAGCCAGGGCTGGGAGGACAAAGTCTGCATGGGTCGCGGCTGGGCCTACGGCATTGAGTTTCTGGCTCAGAAGAGTTACGGCACGATCACCGGCTGGGTGGGTTACACCTGGAGCCGCACCATGCGACAGTTCGACCTGCCAGGCCAGGAGGTCAACAACGGTCAACCCTTCCCCGCCAAATACGACCGTATACACGATATCAGCATATCGCTGCAGTACAAGCCCAACAAGGAGTTCGATGCCGGGGTTACATGGGTTTACAGTACCGGCAACACGGCCACCCTGCCGCTGCAACAAATAGAGAACATCACGGACGAGTACGGTTGGTATGAAAGCCTGAACTTCGTGGAAAGCCGCAACAACTTCCGGCTGCCCGCCTACCATCGTATGGACATCAGCGTCAACTTCCACAAGCAGAAGAAGCACGGCGTCCGCACATGGAACATCAGTATATATAATGTATACAACCGGCAAAACCCCTTCATCATTTATCCCACCACAAATTATAGCGCCGATGGGAGCACCTATCGCACATCGTTGATGCAACGTTCCCTGTTCCCCATACTGCCCTCGGTGGCCTATATCTATAAATTCTGACGCCATGAGAAAGATACTGATACTTGCTGTTGCCGCCATACTGCTGGCGTCGTGCGAGAAAGAGATACAGATCAACATTGACCAACAGGAGCCTCATGTGATGGTGAAGGCCGAAGGCACCGTCGGACAGCCCATCACGGTCAACATTACCAAAAGCAGACCCATCTATGGCATTCACACCGTCAACGAGGGTTTTCCCCACGTAACCAATGCCACGGTGAGCCTGGTTGTGAACGAAGGAAGCCCGATGACAGCCACCGGCGTGGAGAACAACTACACCTTTAGCTATACTCCTGTCTCCGGCGACCGCTTACAGCTCCGTGTCGAAGTGCCTGGCTTCGACCCCATCACCGCCTCCGATGTGGTGCCTAACGAGGCCCATGTAGGCTCCGTGACCGCCGACAGCATCATGACCGAATGGGGGTATGCGGAATACACCCTTCGCTTTACAATCGACGACCCCGCCGATGAACACAATTACTACTCTGTAAAAGTGCTGACAGTGGTGGAGAACAACAACCACTACGATACCCAATATTGTTACTTTTCTTGCAATGACATATTGTTGACCAGCAACGATGTCACCGACATCCTCTACAATGGCCCCGATATGGGTGAACGATTCGGGGGGATGGAGATGTTCTTCACCGACGAATCCATCGACGGGCATTCACACGAAATCGTTTTGAACGCCATCCCGATCTATTCCTACCTGAACGGGACACACTATATTGTTGAGGTGAATACTTACTCACGCGACTTGTATCTCTACCAAAAATCGATAAATAATAGTTCCAACGACGTGGAAGAAATACTCGATTACTTCTCCGAACCCACTCAGATCCATAGCAATATGGACGGAGCCTGGGGAATATTCGCCTTCCGCGCCACCAAACTGATAGACGCCGAACAACTATGAGCCGCATATTGATTGCCGACCGTACCCATCCCATCCTGGAGGAAAAACTGCGTGCCGCAGGTTTTGATGTGAGTGTTGAGCCCGACCATGACTATCAGAGCCTACTCCGCACCGTGCAAGGTTACAACGGGTTGGTGGTACGCAGCAAGGTCATTATCGACCGGGCATTCCTCGACGCCTGCCCCACCCTGCGTTGCATCGGACGTGTGGGGGCCGGCATGGAGACCATCGATGTGGACTATGCCGAGCAGAAAGGCATCCGCTGCCTCAACAGTCCCGAGGGCAACCGCGATGCCGTGGGAGAGCATACCGTCGGACTACTGCTTGCATTGCTCAACAATATCGCCCGGGCTGACGCCGAGGTGCGACAAGGCCTCTGGCAACGCGAAGCAAACCGGGGCCTGGAACTCGGCAACCTCACCGTAGGCATTATCGGTTTCGGCAACATGGGAAAGGCTTTCGCTCAACGTCTTTCCGGATTCGGCTGCCGTGTGATATACTATGATAAATACCTAATAAACAGTACAGATCCTAAAGATACTATCGAAAGGATCTCATTAGAAACCCTCCAAGCCGAGGCCGATGTGGTTTCGTTCCATGTACCGCTGACCAAAGAAACACATCATTACCTGGATAGTTCTTTCATCGCGGCCATGCAGAAACCGTTTTTCCTTATCAACACATCGCGAGGGGCCGTGGTCGACACCGTAGCGCTGGTTGAAGGAATGGGAAACGGTAAGATCCGCGGGGCCGCACTCGATGTGCTTGAATATGAGAACATGCAGGCTGATACCCTGGGCGATGTGCCTGAATCGGTACGCTACCTGATGCAGTCGCCTCGAACGGTACTTACTCCGCATGTGGCAGGTTGGACCGTGGAATCAAAATACAAACTGGCCGCCGTATTGGCCGATAAAATTATAACTGTATTAAGATGATAGTTGTAGGCAACAGCATTGTATCGGACGACATCGCCGACCGCCGTTTCGGCTGCGACCTGACCAACTGCAAGGGAGCCTGTTGTGTCGAGGGTGACAGTGGTGCACCCCTGCTCGAAGAGGAGGTTGCCCGGTTGGAGGCCGTGTTGCCCGACGCCTTGCCCCTGATGACTCCAGAAGGACGTGCCGCGATTGAAGTTCAAGGTGTCGCCGTGCGCGACAAAGACGGCGACCTCGGCACCCCTCTCGTCAATGGAGGTGCTTGTGCTTATGCCTTTTACACCTCTGACGGCACAGCACTTTGCGCCCTACAGAAACTTTACAAACCCGTCAGTTGTCACCTCTACCCTATCCGGGTCGATAACTACGGCGAGTTCACGGCCGTCAACTACCACCAGTGGGATATTTGCCGTCATGCATGTGGCCACGGCGACCCACTGTATATAGCCCTTCGCGAGCCACTCATCCGCCGATTCGGCAGCGAATGGTACGAAGAATTAGTCGAACAAATCAAACAACAGAACAATAGTAACAATGGATAAGAAAAAATTCTCAAGACTGATCCTATTGCTCATAGCCGCCATCGTGGTGGTCGACCAGCTGGTTAAGATTCTGGTCAAAACCCATATGCAAATCGGTGAAGACATTGCGGTTCTCAACTGGTTCCACATCCACTTCATCGAAAACGAAGGCTTTGCATTCGGCACCACCCTCGGAGGTGTTGCCGGGAAGTACGCACTTACGCTGCTGCGGATTGCGGCATCAGGGCTGATTGCATGGCTCATAACCAAATATATACGTCAAGATCAGCGCCGATCGCTCATCCTAAGCCTTACGCTCATCCTGGCCGGTGCCCTGGGCAACATCATCGACAGCTGTTTCTATGGGCTCATTTTCAACGAGAGCTATTACTCGGTAGCCACCCTTTTCCCACCCGAAGGCGGCTATGCTCCCCTATTGCAAGGGAGAGTGGTCGACATGTTCTATTTCCCTCTGTTTGAGCTCGATTGGCCGAATTGGCTCCCACTCCTTGGCGGAAAGCACTTCGAATTCTTCAGTGCCATCTTCAATGTGGCCGATTCTGCGGTCACCATTGGAGTGATATGGTTACTGATCGACCAACTTTTTATTGCTCCAAAGTACTCAAAATCAAACGCAAACAAGGAAGAGGACAAGCAAGACTGAAAAAAAATTTGGTCAGTTTGTGAAAAGTTAGTAATTTTGCACCCGCAAACAAAGATGGCGTCGTAGCTCAGTTGGTAGAGCGAAGGACTGAAAATCCTTGCGTCACTGGTTCAAATCCAGTCGATGCCACCCCAAAGGAGACCTTATGAAGGTCTCCTTTTTTTGTCCCTATTCGTCCGGTTATGTCCGACTCAACTCCGATACAAGTCCGACTCAACTCCGACATATGTCCGACTGAGGTCGGACATTACACGGTTTTAATATGCAGATGAATTATTATTTGTCCGTATAAAATTTATTTCATATCTTTGCCTCGTTAATCCAATGTCTAATCCAAAAGCCTAACACCTGATGGAGAAGCGAATAGGAACAATAACGATACTCATAAAAGACCGTTTGCAGTCTGCAAACATCAATCGGACGCTGTCCGAACACTCCGAAATAATACTTTGTCGGCAAGGATTGCCTTTTCACGACCGCACAGTGGCCGTCATCTCGCTTATTGTCGAGGGTACGGTGAACAGCATCAATGCTTTGACGGGATCACTGGGCCGCATGGAGGGTGTAGAATGCAAGGCCGTCGTCACCAAGAACAATTAATCTTAAAACATATTTATCATGAAACATCAGAATTTCATCGACCGTGACAAACTATACGGGATGTTACAAGACAACGCCCCGACTGAAGGTCAGCTGGATGACATCCTCAACAAGGCTCGCAAGCTCAAAGGGCTCAACCTCGAGGACGTGGCCAAACTTCTCAGTGTGGAGGACGAGGCAGGCATCAACAAGATACTCGCCACTGCCGAATACTGTAAAAACGAGATCTATGGTCGCCGCCTGGTGCTCTTTGCCCCTATCTATACGGGCAATGCCTGCGTGAACAACTGCGTCTATTGCGGCTTCCGTCGCGACAACAAAGCGTTGAAACGCAAAATCTTAACCCTTGACGAAATCGAGACCGAGACGCTGCATCTGCTTCGTATGGGCCACAAACGCGCCCTGCTCATTTGTGGCGAGAGCCCCCGTAACGATGCCAACTACATGGTTGAAGCCATCCGTCGCACCTACGCCGCCAAAGACGAGAAAGGTAGCACCATCCGCCGCATCAATGTCGAACTGGCGCCTATGAGCGTTGAGGACTATGCCAAGTTGAAGGCAGAGAAGATTGGCACCTACGTCTGCTTCCAGGAGACCTACGATGAGGTGGAGTACAAGAAGTTCCATCCCGCCGGCACCCCCAAGGCAGACTATCTCTATCGTCTCACCTGCATGGATCGCGCCATGGAGGGTGGTATCAACGATGTGGGTATCGGTGCCCTGTTTGGACTGGTCGACTATCGCTTTGAGATTCTGGCCATCATGGAACATGCACGCCATCTGGAAGAGGATTATGGCTGTGGCCCCCACACCGTCAGTTTCCCTCGTATCGAGCCCGCCGAAGGTACACCCTTCTCACTGCCCGAGAATATACCGCACCCTGTGAGCGACAAGGACTTCATGAAGATCATCGCCATCATCCGCATCGCCATGCCCTACACCGGCATCATCATCTCCACCCGCGAGCGTCCTGAACTGCGTGACCAGCTGGTACGCTACGGCGTGAGCCAGATCAGCGCTGCCTCGGAGACCAACCCCGGCGGTTACGACGAGGACAACAACAGCAGTGAGGCAAAACCTTATGAGAAAACTGGCGACACTGGCGCCCAGTTCACTCTGGGTGACCACCGCTCTCTTGACGAGGTGATAAGCATGATGATCGACGGAGGCTACATCCCGAGCTTCTGCACCGGATGCTACCGCAAAGGCCGTGTGGGCGCCGACTTCATGGACCTGGCCAAGCCCGGCCTCATCAAGGAGTACTGCAAGCCCAACGCCATGTTCACCTTCCGCGAGTATCTAGAGGATTACGCCAGCCCCGCCACCAAGGAGAAGGGCCTGCGTCTGCTCAAGGAACTCACCCAGACCTTCAGCAAAGAGGAACTCAAGCGCCGCGTCGAGGGCAACCTCTGCAAGATTGGCGAAGGCGAACGCGACCTGTATTTCTAACCGATTTAATCCACTATAAAGACATAGTGGACACAAACACAGAGGGAGGAGCCCCGACGGGTTCCTCCCTCTTTTTCGATACCATCAGTTTTCAGGCGTCGGCAAAGACTTTACCGTCCTGCAAGGTAACCTGTAACTTGGTGTACTCGCAATGGAAGTCGTTGCGCAGGCGGTCGAGGTAGCGGCGGCTCTCCCAGTGGCACATCGGCAGGTCGTGCAGCAGGCAGTTGCCGCAAGTCTCAGGTGTGGTGGCAGGCACCTCGGTTTGGGTGAGTATCCATTCAAGGCAGCGGATAGTCAGCTGCCGCATGTCTTCGACATTGTAGCTGCCTGTCATGATGACATACATGCCCGTCAGGCAACCCATGGGGCCAACATATACGACGTCGTCCTTGACCTCTGAGTTGCGGAACCATGTGGCCATCAGATGCTCGAGGCTATGCATGGCCGACGGAGCAACGGCAGGCTCTCGGTTGGGCTCGGTGATTCTGAGGTCGAAAGTGGTAAAGCCCTTGTCGATTCTAGAGACATAAATACCAGGCTTCAGGTGGGTATGGTCTATTGTAAAACTCTGTATGACTTCCATGGTTTTAGGTTATGGGTTATAGGGTTTCAAGGTATTTCTTGACGAAGTGGAACGAACGATCGCACATCGAGGCCAGAAAGTCCTCCCATTGCTGCTGGTGGTTGCTGGTCCGGCCCGGGGTATCGCTGATAACGCGGAGACTCAGGAAGGGTACTTTTTGCAGGTAGCAGGTCTGTGCGATGGCGGCACTCTCCATGTCGCAAGCCAGTCCATCGGGGAAGTAACGCTTGATGGTGTTCAGCCGGTCACGGTCGGTAATAAACTGGTCACCCGTACAGATCAGGCCTGTCATCAGACGCTCGCCTTCAGCCAACGGCACTGTCATGGAAGCGTCCAGCAGATGTTGGTCGGCATCGAACCGTTCCGGCAGGCCTTGCACCTGACCACGGACACAACCCAGACCGACACCGCAATCCACGTCATGATAGACCGTCTGCGTAGCCGCCAGCACATCCATCACCTGCATCAGCGGGTCGATGCCACCGGCCAGACCGGTGCTGACAATGGCGTCGGGGTGGTGTTCCTGTATCAAGCGCATCGTGCCCACGGCGGCGTTCACCTTGCCGATACCGCACTGCCACAACACAATCTCATTCTTTCCCAGACGACCCGTGTCGCCACCCAGAGCATCGCGCATTTGCCGATACTCGATGTCCATTGCAATAATGACTCCTATCTTCATTTCTCGTCGTAATTGATTGCCATTTTGTTGTATTTCACATTGCAAAGATACGCTTTTTTCAACGATTTGCCCGACAGCGAATAATATTTTTTTTTAACATCCGTTATAATAAACGTTTACAACAACCGCAGAACAACATGAAACGTTGGTTTAGAGTCATCCTTATCTCCCTTTTCACCCTGGCAGCCGTCAGTCTGGTTGTCATCCAATTGGTCCAAACACGCCGCACCTTCTCCATCAGCGACAACATGTTCAACGTGAGCGTCTCCAGCGCCATGGACAAGGTCATTGCCCAACTCAACAGCGAAGTGTTCCAGACCGACGCCCATCCCGCCGCCGCTTTCAACTACCAGGAACTCGACTCCCTGATCGTCGAGGAGCTGCTGCTGGCCGGTATCGACCTGCATCCCGTCGTGGGTCTCTACGACGGCTCGCAGCGTTCGTTCCTCTACAGCTCCGATCCCCGCCACGAAGAGCTCCTCGAAGACTCGCCCTACCGCTACAGTTTCCAACCCATCGGCGTGGTCTCCTCCAACCAATTCTTCATCACCCTCGCCTTCCCGGGCAACTTTTTCCCGCGCATCGACAGCAACCTCTACCTCTACATGAGCATCTTCCTCCTGCTGGTCATCACCGCTCTTTTCTTCATCTCACTGCGCACCATCGCCAATCAGCGCCGCCTCGACCAGATGAAAAACGAGTTCATCAGCAACATGACCCACGAAATCAAGACCCCCATCTCGACCATCTCGCTGGCATGTGAAATGCTGCAGGACAGCACCATAGCCCAGGACGAGGCCTCGAGGAGCAACTTCCTCGGCATCGTCGCCGACGAAAACCAACGCATGCGCATCCTCGTCGAGACCATACTGCAAAGCTCCAAGATGGCCAACCCCAACTTCAGCATCAAACGCTCCGAACTGAACATCAACACCATCGTCAACAAAGTGGCCAAAAGCTTCACCCTCACCCTCTCCAATCGCAACGGAAAACTGGAGATGCAGCTCGAGGCCGACCCGCCGACCCTGGTGGCCGACGAACTGCATATAACCAACATGATATACAATCTCGTCGACAACGGCATCAAATACTCCCCCACCACCCCCCATATCATCGTCAGCACCCGTCGCGAAGCCGGCCGCTTCCTCATCGCCGTCAAGGACCATGGCGTCGGTATCTCCAAAGCCGACCAGAAGCATGTATTCGAAAAATTCTACCGTGTCTCGACGGGCAACATCCACAATGTCAAAGGATTCGGCATAGGACTGAGCTATGTGGCCCAGGTAGCCAAGCTGCATGGTGCCACCATCGCCCTCGAGAGCGAACCCGGCCAGGGCAGCACCTTCACCGTCAGCTTCCCCGCCTGAACCGCACGACCCCTCCCCTACTTCCCTCCCACCGGCCCGGCCACCCCTCCTTGGATGGCCGACAGAAGGGTATTCCCCCCCATCAACTAGCCCCAAAGTAGCACTGTTGTCCGCTTGTTGTCCGCTTGTTGTCCGGTTGTTGTCCGCTTTAAAAGCGGACAACAACCGGACAACAAGCGGACAACAAGCGGACAACAGAGGGAGTTGATAGGTAGAAAATAGGGGGTATACCGGGACAAAAAGAAAGGGTCGGCGGCAGGAAACACCTGCTGCCGACCCCATTATCTTGTTGATTATCTTATCGAACCACGAACTTGCCGTGGGCATCGCCCATGCGATAGATGTAGATACCGGCGGGCATACCGGCCACATTGAGCACCATCTCGCCATCACCGGCATGGAGACGCTCGCTCCACACAAGGCGGCCGTCAACGCTGTAGACCTGCATATCGCCGGCACGGTCGCTGCTATAGGGCAGCACAACCTCGAGGGTGGCAGGGTTGGGATAGGCCATTCCGAGGGTGGTACGGCCTTCGACCTCGGGCACACCCACATAGACTGGGCGGTCGGTACTGTCGCGCGGAGGAATCATTCCGATGATAGCGGTCTGATAATAGCCACCGCGATTACGGTTGAAATTCAAGTCCTGATTCCGACAATACATGTCGTTGCCAATGAGATTGTAGAAGTTGTTGTCGGTACCACCCCAACCCCAGTTCATGTGATACATCGTATCCTCGTTCACTCTGAAGCCATCGCATACCCATGCATGGCCATCTGCGTCACGTCCATCGCCCGTGGTACTGGCACCAGCCATATACACCGGCCTGTTCAACTCCAGCTCACGCGTGACCTTATTAATGAAGCTTGTATCGGTTACCCTGCGACGATAGATGTCGGTACCCTGCTCGTACTTGAGATATGTACGCATATTGGGGACCACAAGATCAGATGCTGTGCCGCTTCCTCCACCCTCATAATAGGTGCCAAACTGCATCTCCACAGCCACACCTATATAGTAGGCCAGACGGGATACCTCTTTACGACTGTCAAGAGAAGAGGTCGATGTGAGTTTATTGGGCATAATATTATAATCCAGCGCTGTCGAGTCGGTGTATTTCAGTTTCAAGAACTTCGATTTATTGGCACCGTTCTCGGTGTAGTACCAGGTGTAGGACTTGGTTCCCTTGCCGACTTTGGGGTAGGAATAGTACTTACAAATCTGGGCAAGAGCCGTGGCAACACAGCCAGTGTAGCAGTACTGGCTCCCGATTTTAGGTGAATACATATTGTAGGTCGTACCGGAACCTTCGCCCTGATCCCAACGTGTATTGAGCAGATAATTGGCGGCCTTGTTGTTGACCTTCATTGTTTGGTTGACCATCTTGGTCCAGATGGGGCTGTCAGAGAGCTTGTTCTCAGCATCGTTCTTTTGAGCATTGCAGACCCATTCATTGTGTTGTTCCAGCAAGGCTGCGAACTGCGGAACAATATTGTCGGGGTCAATATAGCTTTCGTCCGAGAAAGCGACCACGGGGTGGATGACGGTAGAGGCGGCCATGATGATCCATGCATCGGCGTCGGTGGTGAAAAGATACATCGAAGGTACACCGAGCTCGGTGTTGTTCCACTGGCGAGCCAGGGTCAGCTGGTCGGCAGTCAGACGCGTACGTGTGGTGTTGCAGCGCATGTAATAGGCACCTGCTTCACGGGCCTGGTCGGCCGTCAGGTTCTCGGCATGAGCCATTGTCGGAGCCATCACTGCGACGGCCAACAAAAGTTTTGTGACAATACGTTTCATTATGTTTATTTTTTTATTTTGTACTCCAACGATTTGTTTTATTGCAAGTGAGGTTTCTACTTCGACATCAACATCACGTTGTCGATGCTCTGCCAGAGTGTCAACAGCTCGCGATAATGGGCATAGTCGCTGACCGGCACTATCGTCTGGTCAAGCTTGAGATTGCGCACCACACGCAGCTTTGCACCGCTCTGCTTAATGCTGATCTCGACCTTGCCAATGCCGTCGTAGGTCAGACTACGGACTATCTTGCCTCCGATGAGTTTCACCCCCTTGGGCAGGCGGTAGGTGACGTCGCTTTGGATATTACATGCCGACGACTGCAGCGGAGCAGTACGAACCAAGGCCAGTTGGGTGGCACGCACGGCGGGACTGCCTTCGATGGTGGGGAGCGTCATACGGAAGAAACCGTCCACAAGGGTGTCGAGCACAGCGTCGAATGTTCCATCGAGCGTCACGGTTTTCACCTCGTCGCGAGCCTCTCCATAGAGGGTCATCGGCGATTTGGATCTGACACCGAGGCGGTATTCCATCGTGTCTATTACCACGCTCACCTCGTCGGCATTCTCACCGATGACACGGGCTTGGAACTTCTCGCTGGCAAGCATGGCAGCCAACAGGACGGCCTTGTCGGTAGCAGTGCCGCAACCCGACTGCCACACTTCGGCGGCGGTGGCATGGGTGTAGCCCAGTTGGGCTGGATCGATATCGTTGAGATGGATGGCGTCCACCACTAAATCCCGTATGGCAATTACATTCTCTTTACTATCTTCACTGGTCATTCTTTGGGTGACAGGGACACTCGCCCCTCTGAAGGGCTGCTGGTCAAATGCAGGTGTGAACTCAGGCACTCCGTTGTAGAAGTGGATCATCGGGTAAAGGAGCTCGTCGGCAGGCAGATAAGAGTCCACAAACCGCTGTGGTACATTGAGAGCCCTGAGGCTGAGGCTGTGCGCATCCTGTTCAACGACAGGCTTGAATGCTAACACACCTGGATCACTCAGGTGTACATTCAACTCTTGATCCTCAGGCACGTTGACATTTACTTCGAGCCGTTCAATGGGGCATTCACGCACAAGATTGAGTTCCTGGCTGATAAGACTATAGTGGCGATGAATCGTATAGTCGACTACTATGGTGCAACCCAGCTCCATGCCGGTGTGTACCATGGCCAGCTCACGGAAGTGATTGAAGCGACCGCAGTCGGCACACTCGGAGGGCAGCTGGTAAATAAAGGCATTCTGGGGCATCTCGACACGGCTACCGTCAGCACGTACGGTGTAGACCTCGTTGACAGTCAGCTCTTCGATGTCGGGATTGTAGACCACAAATGTCTCACCCTTATCGGCATAGGCCACCAGGGCGCGGTTGCGGAGTATCTGCACCTCATGGCGATAGTGGTAGTCGCTGGTGCCGTCGGCATTGACTTTCCACTCTTGACGAAGCAGCTTATAGACCGCGTCGGGGCTCTGAGCGAGGGCGGCAGTGCCAATCAGCGTGGCCGCAAAAATAAGAAATATCTTTTTCATGACTCTAGTTCGTTCGATAGATAAGGTTACTTGGTCAATATCACGGGGGTCTGGGCCACCTTCATTTGGTTCAGGGCACTGGTACGGAAGGGCATCCAATCCTGGGTATCGTAGACGCGTTTTCCGAAGACCACCTGCTCGCCGAAGGTCAGTTTCGAGCCGTCAAGCTGGAAACCACAGCCAAACGAAGCGGCTGGATCGGCCACTCCATCCACCATCGGATAGTGCAATGTCGACGGGGCAAAGGGCAATTCAACGGTCTCACGAATGTCCACCAGCCGCGAGCAGCGGTCGCTGAAGGGCTGTTTACGACTGGTCTGGCTCAAGTCAAAGTAGAGGTGACTCATGGCACGCTGGTAGAAATTGCGGGCCGTGAGAGGGATAAACTCGACAATATCATTGGTGACAGTGGCGTAGTTGGGGATGAAGTAACTGTAAGTAATCTTCACCGGTTGGTCCAGATAGCGGTCGGGGTCGGTGTATTGGATATCGTTGATCTGTGCATTGGGGGCGATACGGAGCAACTCAAGCTCGAGGTTGCGGCGCCATTCGCTCTGGCGAGCACTGAAGACTCCGCGCACAGCGGCATCGCTCTGCCCCTCGGCAGTGACCGAAATGGTACCGGTGAGGTTACCATTCTTATCGATACTGCTCTTGCCAATGATACGGATGTAGTGGTTTTCAGCGGGCGATATCGGCGTCTCCATCAGGTCACAACCCTCGGCAGTCCCGATCAGGTAGCCCTGCTGCTGCTCGGCCGAACTCCAGAGTTCACGCACATTCGGGACCCATGTCGGGTCGAGCATACGGAACGTGCCGTTGTGCAACTGCACAGCACAGACCGAGTGGTTGAACTGGTCGGCCGGGATGCGGTCGATACGCTCACCAGCCATGGTCATAGCGGCATAGGCTTTGAAACCTGCTGCACGCAACATGCCAATCAGCGTCGACGCCTTGTCCTTGCACACACCGCAGCAGTCGGTGAGGTTCATCTCCTGGTTGTGGAGGGTGAAGCCTTCGCCTTCGCCCATCGAGATACCGGCATATCGTATATTGTCAGCCACCCAGTGCGTCAGAGCGGCAATGGAGTCCATCTCGGTCTTACAACCGGAGACCAACTCACTGACCTTCTTCCGCATAGCATCGGTCGGGACAAACGAACCGTAGTCCTCGTTGACGCCGTAGAACCAACGGCTCTTGGCCTGCCAGTCAGGACTGGTCGAAAGCAGCAACTTGGTCTGTATGTCATTGTCGGCCAGGGCACGCGGCTCGCGTTTCAACGGCATGATGTCTTCCTTGTTGGCAAAGGTGTAGATGCTGCGACCCTCTTCGTCGGCAGCCTCGCGGCGGATGTCGAGCTGGTCGTTCATCGGGAGACCCCGGTAATACACCTGGTAGCGCAGGTTCTTGCTGTCAGGAATGTTGACCTGATAGACCTTGCGCTGCACCGGCTGGGCACTCCAGAAGGGGACGATGTCGTAATAATGGCCCCGCATGGGTGGAACATAACGCTCGTCACTTTCGGGCAACGCCGCAAAGGTACCGTTCAATGACGGCTGTTCGTCGGCCAACAGGGCGTAGGTGTAGCCCTTCTTGTAGGTCCATACCTCGAGACGGTCGCCCGGGTTGAGGCGGCCCACCTCGACCATTTTCTGGCTGGCGCCCCAGTAAATCATGCGGGCGGGAGCCACATAGTCGTAGACCGGCAGGTTACCTTCGCGGCCAGGCCACAGCAGGGTGTCCACCGTAAAGTTGTTACTGCGGTGCACCACCACGTGTGTGATATCGCAGTAGGCCGACAGTGGATCATAGTCCATCTTGATGGTACTCAACTGCTTGGCACCTTTATATGAACTGACACGCACCAAGCGGTGGGTGAGCACATGGCTCAGGCCCGACTCTTCCACGTACACGCCCGTCGAATCGAACTCGGTGATCATGTCCATCCCGACATACTTACCCCCCACAACGTTCTCCTGCGCCACCGATGTGCCGCCGAAAAGCGCTGCCATTACGAGAATTACGGATATTTTTCTCATCGTTTTAATTCATTATTGAAGTGCAAAAATACGAATAAAATACAAAATATAATAAAAAAAATGCACCGCAGTGCATTTTTTTGTCAGAACAAATCCTGCTGGTTGCCGTTGGCTTTGATTTTCCCAAGGTGCTGATAGGCCAGCATGGTGGCCTCGCGTCCCCGGGGGGTGCGCATCAGGTAGCCCTCCTGTATGAGGTAGGGTTCATAGACCTCTTCGACGGTGCCAGCATCCTCGCCCACGGCGGTGGCGATGGTGTTGAGGCCCACGGGGCCGCCTTTGAACTTGTCTATGATGGTGAGGAGGATGCGAATATCCATGTCATCCAAGCCATTACGGTCGACATTGAGCGCCTGAAGGGCGTAGCGAGCGATGTCGAGCGTGATGGTACCGTCGCCCTTCACCTGCGCGAAATCGCGCACACGGCGCAGCAGCCGGTTGGCAATACGGGGAGTGCCACGCGAACGACGCGCTATTTCGATGGCGCTCTCGCTGGTGATCTTCACCTGCAGCAGCGAGGCCGACCGGTTGACAATCCGCGTAAGCGTCTCGGCATCATAGTATTCCAACCGGCAATTAATGCCGAAACGGGCCCGCAAGGGCGCCGTCAACATACCGCTTCGCGTGGTGGCGCCGATGAGGGTGAAGGGCTTGAGGGTGAGCTGCACCGAACGAGCCGCAGGGCCACTCTCGATCATGATGTCGATTCGGAAGTCCTCCATGGCCGAGTAGAGGTACTCCTCGACGATGGGAGAAAGACGGTGTATCTCGTCGATGAAAAGCACGTCGTTCGGTTGGAGCGAGGTGAGCAGGCCGGCGAGGTCGCCCGGCTTGTCGAGCACTGGCCCACTGGTAGTCTTGATGCTGACCCCCAACTCGTTGGCAATGATGTTGCTGAGGGTGGTCTTGCCGAGGCCCGGGGGGCCGTAGAGGAGCACATGGTCGAGGGGCTCACGGCGCTCGCGAGCTGCGCGGACGAACACCTTAAGGTTCTCCACCACCTGCTGCTGGCCGGCAAAGCTGTCGAAAGCCGACGGTCGCAGGGCACGCTCAATCTCCCTCTCCCTGGCGGAGATGCTATGGCTGTCTAAACTGTCATTACTCACTGTTAATAATCTTTTTACGCGGTGTTCGTTACCTTCGGTTCATGGTGCAAAGATACACCTTTTTTCCGACATATCGGCAAATAATATCAAACCGCTAACTATCAACATATTACAGAACAACTAGCCATCTAACTCACTCATACTCCACCCTTTCTCCCTGATTCTTGCTGGATGCTTGCTGAAAAGGAGGGTGTTGTCAGGGAGTTGTCAGCAAGTGTTCAGCGAGCTTTCAGCAAGCGACCCTTTCAACACGCTGATAATAAACCAATTAAATCCCATCAAATTCCATGCCAGTCGCTTATTTTCAACCAGTTACAAAACCATCCATCTTCAGAGGAACGGGTCTGCAAAGTTTTTTCACGCGCATACAATATTCACAGAGAACAGTCGTTATAGACGGAAAGAACTCATTGCTATGAAATCCATTATCGTAGGAACCGACTTTTCAGAAGGGTCGTATGTGGCGCTGGAACTGGCCATCGACATTGCCAACCGGATGCAGTGCGGCATCACACTGGTGTGGGTGCGTCGCGAGAAGATGCTCTTCACCGGTGAGCAGATGGAGATGCTGACCACCCTGGCCAAGGACAAGCTTCAGGCCCTCTGCGACAAATACAACCCCATGATGAAACACGGCCGCATCGAGCAGCGCATCGTGAACGGCAAAGTGTCGACCGCCATCGCCGAGGTGGCCCGTCTCGAACTGTCGCCACTCATCGTCATCGGTACCAACGGTGCCTCGGGTTTCGAGAAATTTGTCCTGGGCAGCCAGGCGGCCCGCATCGTGCAGGACTCGCCCTGCCCAGTGCTCACCATGCGACAGGGCTACGACTTCCACAAACGGCTAGAGCGCATCGTGGTGCCCCTGCGCGTCAATGCCAACTCGCGCCAGAAGGTGCCGCCCGCGGCCGCCATGGCCAAAATATTCGGCTCCGAGGTCTACATCCTCGGCCTGCTCGACCTCAAGGAGGAAGAATCGGCCCTGCGCACCTACATCGGCCAGAGCATTGACTTCCTGGAACGCGAGAAAGTGCCCTACCAGTTCGAGATCAAAACCTACTCCACCTATAGCGACACCGTGCTCCACTACGCTGACGAAATCAAGGCTGACCTGGTGATTATCAACACCGAACAGGATCGAGTCATCTCGCAGTTCTTCCTCGGCACCAACGCACAGCAGGTGGTTCACAAGTCGCAGATCCCCGTGCTCTGCATCCACCCGGAGGATTATATCAACGTTGCCGCAAAAGTCTGACGCCGTGTACGATGTCGTTATCGTAGGGGCTGGTGCCGCTGGCCTGATGGCAGCCGTCACCGCAGCCGAGCGTGGTCGCAACGTACTCCTGCTCGAGAAGATGGATCAGTGCGGCCGCAAGCTGCGCATCACCGGCAAAGGCCGCTGCAACCTTACCAATACCAACACCTTACGCGACACCCTGCCGCATATTGGATCCGACTCACGCTGGATCCGTAACGCCTATGGGCGCTTCTTCAACCGCGAGCTAATGGACTTGTTCGAGCAGCATGGCGTGGCGTTGACCGTCGAGCGCGGCAACCGAGTCTACCCCGCTTCCGGCAAAGCGCTGGATGTATTCCTGGCGTTAATCAATGACCTTGAGGGGCGTGACAACGTCACCATCCGCAAAAACGCCACCGTAAAGTCCATAGAAACTCTTGATAACCAAGCCACAGCGGTCATCCTTCAGAACAACGAGCGCATCGTTTGCCGCCACATTGTGCTGGCCACCGGGGGACTGTCCTACCCCACCACCGGCTCAACTGGAGCGGGCTACCGCATGGCTCGCGAGCTAGGGCACACCGTTGTCGAACCGGTACCGGCCTTGGTGGCTCTGCGATGCAGCGAGATAATCCCCGATGACCTCGTGGGATTCCAGCTGAAAAACGTGCAACTGTCTCTTCTACGCGACAATAACACTCCGATTTACCAGTCAGCAGTCGGCGAGATGACCTTTGTCGACGACGGCCTTGCAGGCCCCATTGTCCTCAGTGCCAGCCGTCACGCCTCGCGGATACTGAACATTGAACATCAGCCACTTACCATAAAACTGGACCTTAAGCCCGGCCTTACCCCCGACCAACTGGACCGACGCCTGCAGGCTGACCTGGCCGCCAACGGCACACGCGTCTTCAACGACGCCCTGCGTCTCTGGCTTCCAGCCGAGTTGATACCGCTTGCACTGAAGCAGTTGCACATCGAATACTACAAGCGTCTCCACCAGATCAACGGCGAAGAGCGCCGCCGTCTCGGGCGATGGCTCAAGGGTGTGGAGTTTTCTATCACCGGTACCCACGACTGGAACGAGGCCATTGTCACCCAAGGGGGCGTGGCACTCGGCGAAGTCAACCCCAAGACAATGGAATCCAAGCTGGTGCAAGGCCTCTACCTCGTTGGAGAATTGCTCGACCTTGACGCCGATACCGGCGGCTACAACCTGCAGCTGGCCTTCTCCACCGGCCACGCTGCAGGCCTAGCAGTCTGAAAACAAACAGGGCGTTTCGGTCATCCGAAACGCCCTGTTTCCTTAGAGTCAAGTCAGATACTATTCCTCGGCGCCTTTTTCGATGGCGAGTTTACCACGGTAGTAGCCGCACTCGGGGCAAACGTGGTGGTACATAACTTGGGCTCCGCAGTTGCTGCAAGTGGTCAACTGCGCTTTCTCCAACGCATCGTGCGTTCTTCTCTTGGCCGTACGGGTCTGCGAGAATCTGTGTTTTGGATGTGGCATATTATTACTTTTTTTTGTTTATTATTTCAAGTTTTTCAGGGCTTCCCATCGAGGATCCACATAGTCGTCGTCGCGTTTCTCTTCGCCTTCGGCCAAGTAGCTCAGCATCTCAGGGTCGCATTCTCCTTCGATGTGCGAGTGCTGCAAGGGGATGCGGACAGCCACATACTCGTACAGCCAGGGGGTCAGGTCCAACTCGGCAGTGCCTTCCGGCAGTATCACGGTGTCTTCGTCATCGCTCGTCTCGGTGTCGCTGAAACGGATGTTCAGCGTCTCCTCCCCACTCACCGGCACCGTCATCGTGCCCAGGCATCGGTCACATTCGGTTTTCACCTCGCCCTTGAAGACGAAAGTGAGCATCGTCACCCTCTCATTCTTCTCCATTTTGACATCAAAGTTCACATTTCCGCCCTTGATTTCTTCGTTTTTGAAGCCTTCAAAGATTGCATCATCCAGCTGCATCGAATAGGTATAAATGCCTGATTTCAAGCCGGAGAAGTGCACTTTTCTATCATCAATCTGACCCATTTTCACACTCCTATTGAGTTTGCAAAGATACAAATAAAAATAAATCTGGCAAAAAAAATATTCATCGCCCCTGTTTTTTTGTGTTTTTTTTGCCGCAAGCAATCCAGAATTTAAGCGCTTTTTCAACCGTTTATCTATCAATTCGTTGCGAGATTTTAACATATCCTTTGCCCTCAACCTCAAGTACATACGCTGATTTCTGGCTGATTCTGGCTGAACCCTTGCTGAAAAGAGGGAGTTATCAGGGTGTTGTCAGGAAGTCATCAGCAAGGAATCAGGTAGAGAGCTTGAAGATGAGCCGTTTACGACACATATACTCCTACAATGAACTGACAACCATTATTTTACCATTCTACAATTTTGGCGCATTTTTCAGAGCCATATTTTTATCTTTTTTTATTGTTTTATTTTTATTTTGTATCTTTGCACCGTTTTTTTTGCGCAATGGAGATAGTAATTGGCATACTCTGCGGACTTGTCCTGTCGTTGTTTTTCAGCATCGGCCCTTCCTTTTTTGCGCTGATACAGAATAGCATACAGTATGGATTCCGCAAGGGCGTAGCCTTCGAAATCGGCATCAACTCGAGTGATATCGTCATCGTGGGATTGATGCTCACTTTGCTAAAAAACTTTGATCTCAGCAACATTTTGAACAATCCCTACGTGGCCACCATCGGCGGTTCGGTGGTGATTGCGCTAGGTATCATCTCACTGCTGCGCAAACCTGTCAAACGCAAGGGTAGCAAACTGGTTTTCGAAGGCATACCGCGAGGCCGTGAACTGGCGGCGCAGGGGTTCGCACTCAACTTCTTCAACCCTACCGTCTGGCTCTATTGGATTTCGATCATCACCTTTGTGACCGCCGAGGTAAACCTCAACCTAACCGAGCGTTACCTGTTCTTTATCAGCCTCTTACTGACCGAACTGGCCGTAGGTATCCTCAAATGCCGTCTTTCGGCCATGCTGCAGAATATCATGTCGGTCAATGTGATGAATTTTGTCAACAAGGTGGTGGGAATCATTCTGATAGGCATTGGTGCCTTCCTGATCATCTCGATGCTGGTACACCGCCGCCATCCCGAACTGCCGGAGAAGAAAAACAGCGAAAATGCCACCCAAATCATCCAACGTATCCATAGCATGACCAAGGATTCGTCGGCCAATAACAGTGGCGATACGTTTTATTTCCAGTAACTTATCTTTATCGAACCACCGACTGTCGGGAAGCGCAACACGTAGAGTCCCGCGGCCGGGAGCGGCATGAACTGCGCGTTGGCGGCATTTTGTACGGCCGCCACTCGGCGTCCCATCAGGTCGTAGAGCTCGATACCCAAGCCGTCGGCATTGCTGATGAGTACGCCACCGTCGACCATGGCCACGGTCACCATCGATGGCAACCCGTCGATGCCCTCGATGCCCAACTGCGGAAGAGGCTCGGGCAGAGGTTGCGGCAGGGGATTGACGGGCACCCACGGCTCGTCGCCACCGCACGAAGCTTCGACAATGTCGAAACCATTCCAATAAGCCGCTGTGCTATATGCCGTTGCAGTACTGCATGGCACCACGATGGTTAGCGGCAGGGTGACACCTTCGAAGGTGTCGTCGTAAAGCGATGGCGGCACTACGGCATCGACTTGTACCGTGTCGAGGGCATAACACTCCTTGAAAGCGCCTTCGCCCAGGTACTGTAATGTCGAGGGAAGGATGGCCTTGTCGACCTCCTGACAGTTGAAAAAGGCGTTGTTGGCGAGGCCCACAATGCCGCCGGGCACGGCTACGTCGCCTACAATCAGCGGACTACCACGCAACACCCAGCCACTGAGGGTGAGCATCACGTTGCCGATCCAGTTGGCTGCATCGTTATAATAGGCCGTCTCTTCGAAGGCTGATACGGCTATACGGCTGAGTGTGGTCGGCAGAACGATGGTGTCGAGCGAGGAGCACATGAAGAAAGCCATCATGTCGATGCGTTGCACTCCCTCGGCAATCACCACCGAGGTAATCTGTGCATCCTCGGCAAAGGCACGCTGTCCGATGGAGACTACGCTTCCTGGGATGCTGACTGCCGTCAGACCTGTACATTGCTGGAAGGCGAAACGGTCGATGGCAGTGACATTGTAGGTCGTGCCTTCGTGCTCCACGGCGGCAGGGATGTCGAGCCGACCCGTCGGGGTGGTGTAGCCAGTCCAGCCCACCGTCGCCGGCGGTACCACTTTGACCGTCGAACTGCCCGTAATGGTAAGGTAGATAGTCTGACCTGCTGTCAGTTCAATACTGAAACTGAACGCGCTGGCTATGGTGGTCATGGCCACAAAAGCGACGAGGGCCAACAGCTTCTTCATGGTGCAAAAGTGTTATTCTCTGGCAGCCAGAAGCAGTTCCATCATACGGATGGCCGAGGTGCTGACAGGGGTGCCGGGGCCGAACACGGCGGCCACACCGGCTTTGAACAGAGTGTCGTAGTCCTGCGGCGGGATGACACCACCGGCGACAACCATGATGTCCTCGCGGCCAAGCTTCTTGAGCTCTTCTATAAGTTGCGGCAAAAGGGTCTTGTGACCTGCTGCCAACGAGCTGGCGCCGACGATGTGGACGTCGTTCTCCACAGCCTGTTTGGCAGCCTCGGCAGGTGTCTGGAACAGCGGGCCCATATCGACGTCAAAGCCCATGTCGGCATAGCCTGTGGCCACCACCTTGGCACCACGGTCGTGACCGTCCTGGCCCATCTTGGCCACCATGATACGGGGGCGGCGGCCCTCGAGTTTGGCAAAGCGGTCGGTCAACTCCTGAGCCTTTTTGAAGGCATCACTTTCTTTGGTCTGACTACTGTACACGTTGCTAATAAGATTGATTTTAGCCTTGTAACGGCCATAGACTTTCTCCAATGCGTAGCTGATCTCACCCAGCGAAGCACGTTTACGTGCGGCATCGATGCTGAGTTCTAGCAGGTTGCCTTTACCGGTGCGAGCACATTCAGTCAGGGCGTTGAGGGCAGCCTCGACGGCCTGGCTGTCACGCTCGGCACGCAGCTTGTGCAGACGCTCGATCTGGGCGTTGCGCACAGCGGTGTTATCGATTTCGAGGGTCTCGATAGGATCCTCGTGTTCAAGACGGTACTTGTTGATACCGACGATGGTATCGATGTTCGAGTCGATGCGGCTCTGCTTGCGTGCCGAAGCCTCTTCGATACGCATCTTGGGCACACCGCTCTCGATGGCCTTGGCCATGCCGCCAAGCTTCTCCACCTCCTGGATATGAGCCCAGGCGCGATGAGCCAGCTCATGGGTGAGACTCTCAACGTAGTAGCTGCCAGCCCACGGGTCGACCACACGGCAAATGTTGGTCTCTTCCTGAAGGTAAATCTGAGTGTTACGGGCAATACGGGCGCTGAAGTCGGTGGGAAGGGCGATAGCCTCGTCGAGGGCGTTGGTATGCAACGACTGGGTGTGTCCCAGTGCGGCTCCCATGGCCTCGATGCAGGTGCGGGCAACGTTGTTGAAAGGATCCTGCTCGGTGAGACTCCAACCCGAGGTCTGGCTGTGGGTACGCAGGGCCAACGACTTGGGATTCTTCGGGTTGAACTGATTGACGATCTTGGCCCACAGCATACGGGCGGCACGCATCTTGGCGATCTCCATGAAGTGGTTCATGCCCACACCCCAGAAGAAACTCAGACGCGGTGCGAAGTCGTCGACACTCATGCCCGCCGAGATACCGGCACGGAGGTACTCCAGACCGTCGGCCAGCGTGTATGCCAGCTCGATGTCGGCCGTGGCACCGGCTTCCTGCATGTGGTAACCCGAGATACTGATGCTGTTGAACTTGGGCATGTGTTTCGAGGTGTACTCGAAAATGTCGGCGATGATCTTCATCGACGGCAGCGGGGGGTAGATATAGGTGTTGCGCACCATGAACTCCTTGAGGATGTCGTTCTGGATGGTCCCCTGCAGCTGGTCTTGGCTGACGCCCTGCTCCTCGGCGGCGATGATATAGAAGGCCAGGATCGGCAGAACGGCGCCGTTCATGGTCATCGAGACCGACATCTTGCCCAGGTCGATCTGGTCGAACAGAATCTTCATGTCGAGGATGCTGTCGATGGCCACACCGGCCTTACCCACATCGCCCACCACGCGTTCGTGGTCCGAGTCGTAGCCACGGTGGGTGGCCAGGTCGAAGGCGCAGCTCAGACCTTTCTGACCGGCGGCTATGTTGCGGCGGTAGAAGGCGTTACTCTCCTCGGCGGTCGAGAAACCGGCATACTGGCGGATGGTCCACGGACGCATGACATACATGGTCGAGTAAGGGCCGCGCAGGAAGGGAGCGATACCGGCGGCATAGTTCAGGTGCTCCATCCCCTCAAGGTCCTTGCGGCCATAGGCGGGCTTCACATCGATCTGCTCCGGCGTCTTCCAGTTCTTCTCATTATGGTTCTCCTGCTCCCATTGGGCGAAGGTTTCTTGCTTTCCATCAGCCTGACGGAAGTCGACATTTTGAAAGTTCGGTCTCATTATCAGAATCTTATATTGTTATCGTATCGTACATTCAATCGGCAAATATAATAAAAAAAAATAAACTGACCAAACCTAATTCTTTTCGACCTTCAAACTGACTGGCCCTCAGTCAATTCCATGATTCTTTTGTATTTAACGAGCTCACAATCAGGTCAACGCCCTATCAACTAGCTGGTGACTGGCTGAAAACTCCCTAAAAACCAGGGAGCTTTCAGCAAGCCTCCAGCAAGGTATCAGCTAGAAATCAGCACAAATCACTGTACCACAGTTGGTTAAAGTGCACTGGTTCATCATAAAAACCTGACTGTCAACATTTAGCAAAACGGTTATCTCGGGACAGAATTCAATTTTTTTTGTTCATTTCAAAATTTATTCGTACCTTTGCACCATGAAACGAATATTGTTTGTGTGTCACGGCAACATCTGCCGCAGCCCGATGGCAGAGTTCATTATGAAGAAGATGGCGCGCCAGGCAGGTCGCGAGGAGTCGTTCCTGATTGCCTCGGCGGCCACGAGCACCGAGGAGCTGGGCAACCCCGTCTACCCCATGGCGCGGCAGGAGCTCGCCATGCACGGCATCGGCTGTGCCGGTCATGCCGCACGTCAGCTCACGCCCGACGACTACGAACGCTACGACCTTATCGTCGGCATGGACGACGCCAATATCGACAACATCATGCGCATCCTCGGCAGCGACCCCGAGGGAAAGGTGCGACGAATGCTGGAAGACAGGGAGATAGCCGACCCGTGGTACACGCGCAACTTCCGCACAGCCTGGAACGACATCTACGCCGGATGCAAGGCCCTCTTCGAGAATCTCAACTGCGACGATGGCGGAACAACCGATTGATTTCGAACAAGTCGAAGCCCTCGGCATCTCGCGTGAGGCCTACGACGAGGTGCTCGACATCGTAGGTCGCATCCCCACCATGGAAGAGCTCTCGACACTGCTGGCCATGTGGGAGTCCAACGGCCGCCAACAGAGCCTCTACGGCTGGCTGCGCGGACAACGGCACACCGTGGAACGCGACGAATATCTCTACACCGGCAGCGCCGACCACCGCAGCATCCGCGAGCCACGCGTCAAGGACTGCCTCGCCATCGCACAGCAACTGACCGGCAGCCGGGAGGCGACGTGCCGCGTCAGCACAGATGAGACGCAGCGCAAACCGTCTCTTCAGACGGGCCTCCTGCTCTATTTGGTCGGAAATGTCAGCACCGAATTCGCCGACTCAGAATACGCACGCCGTTGCCTCCACCTGGTCGACGGCGCCATGGCTACCGGCGGCCACGAGGAGGACTGCCAGTACATCGAGCTGATCCTCGACGCTCTTGCCGTCGCCGAGGTCTGCACCAAAGCCCTCGCTGTGGGACAGGGCGGCCTCTTCTGCTCCCTTCTATCCTTCACGTCACCATTGGGTTACGACATACTGTCACCCCGTGAGGTGCGCCTCGACGCCTTCCTCTTCGGCGAGGAGGCGGGGCGCTACCTCGTAGCTGTCGACGAAGGTCACGACGACCAGTTCCTTCTCAAGCTCGATGAGGCACGCCTCAACTGCTGCTTCCTGGGCCGTACCACCAAGAACCGCATTCTCGTCGACGGCTACGACTTCGGCGCCGTAGCATCATTTCAACAATAAAAAAAGCAACGCTCCTTGCGGAACGTTGCTTTCATAGTGGTCCAAAACCGTATCGTCAAAGGGTTACGACTAGCGGCGTTTCTCTTTGATACGGGCCTTCTTACCAGTGAGGTCGCGCAGATAGAAGATGCGGGCGCGGCGCACGGCACCGTGCTTGTTGACATCGATCTGCTCGATGAACGGGCTGGCGATGGGGAAAATACGCTCCACACCCACGCCGTTCGTGACCTTGCGGACAGTAAAGGTCTCAGTAGCTCCGCTTCCACTGCGCTGCAGCACAACGCCCTGGAAGTTCTGGATTCTCTCTTTGTTACCTTCTTTGATCTTGTAATGGACAGTGATGGTATCGCCAGCCTTGAACTCGGGGAACTCCTTGCGCTCGACAAGGTTCTCGACAAACTGCATTAATTCATTCTTTCCCATGACTATTAGTTTCTTTAGCGGTTAAACTTATTTCTTTACCATCTTGACAACAGCGGTGAAGGCCTCGGGATGATTCATAGCGAGGTCGGCAAGCACCTTGCGGTTGAGTTCGATGTTATTCTTGTGAAGTTCGCCCATAAAGACGGAGTACGAGATACCGTTGATGCGGCAACCGGCGTTGATACGGTTGATCCACAGCGAGCGGAACTCGCGCTTCTTGTTCTTACGG
>JAEEGL016051824.1_pt1 | contig 52578 bp, 44 predicted proteins | sample 9134231 | NCBI WGS metagenome assembly JAEEGL01 (sample SAMN16246548, study PRJNA631951) | gut metagenome | biome: gut microbiome; feature: rumen; material: fiber-attached | host: Bos | place: Iran: Karaj | collected 2018-10
ATTATATGAATACCTCCAACTAATATGTTTAGACAAATAAAAGTTTGCACTGTTCATATCAATCTTATAGACCCTGATTTTTATGGATTCCTGACGTATATATTTATGAAGAAGCCTTTCACTTGATACTATAGTTCTAGCGCGTTTCTGGATCTGCTTTTCATTCGTTGTTCTAAAACTTCTTTGCATGCCTTGATTGGTTCGCCCTGAGCAATCTTTTCCTCTGCAAGCTGCCTAATCTTGGCACACCACGCATCAGTTTGTCTTATATCTGCACAATAAGCTTTAAGGATTTCATCGCTTTCAGAAAGAGCTGAATCATACTGCTGCTTTGACAATTCTCCTAAATGAAGTGCCTCATCAAGTTCGTCCCTGTCATCGATCTTAATATCTCCCTCCGGTGTAAAAATCACGTCAAGATATTTATCGATAAAAGTGGCTATTCCATACTCGTCAAATTCTACGCCATCTATGACATCTACATACCAAATAGAGGGCTGAAATTTAACATTTGAAGGTTTTGGATAGTTATATCTTTCTTCATCATGCTTTCCGTCAGGAAAATACATAACTGTAATTACTCTCTTCGTATTATCCGGTATTCATAGAATATATTGCAAACGCAAAAACCTTCAAAATTCATTTGATACGTTAAAGAGCTATCCTTCATCTATGTTCGTACAGCTATGTTTTATCTCTTTTCTGAAGCTGACAGCGAAGCATCTTTGCCAGTTCATTTTCTGATGCAGATGGACTGTTATATGCTCCCTGCCTGTAAATCATCCTGTAGTATACCTCAAAAACCCTTTGAACATCCTGTTTCATTTCCATTGGTGCTCTAGCGGTAAAATCAGATAACATCCCACGGTCTTCGAACTTTTCTTCGCTTCTTTTCATGATATTCTTTTTAATCCGCTCCACATCCATCCTAAACCTGTCATTTGGTGTACCAAATCTGTATCGAAGCTGCCATGCAGCATAACCACAAAATATCAAAAGAACTATTAAAAGAGCTATACTTAGTCCCACTAAGACCACAATCATAATTATCTGCCTGGTAGTCCTTATTGCATTTTCTTTTCCTTCTGATATAGACAATTCATTATCATCAGCTGCATTTTCAGGCCCGGTCTCTACTACAGCCTTAGGAATACCACTTAACACATTTTCCAGTGAATTTTCATCTTCTGAAGCCTCCTTGGCTTTCCTTCGCCATGTGTAGTCAAGAGCCGTAGAATAAAAAGCTGTCGGCTCAAAAGAAATCCAGCCAATCCCCTGCAGATAAGCCTGGGGCCAGGCATGAGCAAGGTTACTGCTAACTTCATACTTATCCTGCTGTTCAAAAGGAAAATCATACCTGTACCCAAACACAGCCCTGGCAGGAATTCCCGATAAGCGTAGTAGCATCACCATAGCTGATGTATATTGGACACAGTATCCTTCACCGGTCTCAAACATAAATCTATCTGCTATATCCGCCATTCCGGAAGTCGTACTCATATCAGAGCCAGGATCATGTCCTCCAAGAGCCGACGTACTATACTGATACTGCCTAAGATACGCCTCTATTACCCTGCACTTGTCATAGTCGTTTGCAACGTCTTTTATAAGTTCATAAGCCAGATCACGAATCTTATCAGTTGAACCAGTTGTATCACAAAAGTCCGCATAAATACTATCTTCACTGCCCTCAGAAATATCACGATCTATGGTCATAAGTTCTTCTACAATTATCTGGTACTCGCCATCCGATATTATTTCTTTTAAATCAAGATCATACAAAGTCTTCGAATAATCACAGATTTCCTCATAGGACATATACTCTTTTCCAAACATTTCATAAGAACTTCTCAAAAGTTCGATAAGATAAGGGCTGCCATAGTCCACATCAATATAGTAAGCTCTTAATTTATATCCCTTTTTATGATTTCTTTTGCTTGTCCCGCCTTCAATTTCCTCCTTGCCGGACTTAAGTTTAAATGAATTAACCGGTGCTATTTCATCATTAGTATTTATATACCCATATTCAATATCAATATCAGCCTTACGTGAAAAAAGCGCTGCCATATCCCTGTCTACATCTTTATCAAATAGAAACTGCAAAAATTGCACCAGCTGCTTCTTATCGCCTCCCAGGCCTCCAGACAAATATACATTTTTCCTTACCTTCATGTTCTTGTCTGTGGTTTCATCCTTAAAGGCGCGATAAGGTTTCTCATCCATCTTAAGGACAAGCTGAGTTTTTTCCTCTTTTCTAACCGCGCTGCCCGTCACATGAAAAGAATTGTATCCGGTAGTATAGGCATCATCTCCCCAATTTATATTCAGATAATACGATATGTCCGAGGCTTTCTCCGCAATTCTCTCTCCCATCCTTACTACGCCGCTCCAGTCAAGAGGCTCGCTTTTTACGGGTAAAATGAATAAAACCACGCCTAACATAATAAAAAAATAAAATGGAAATTCTTTTTTTATGGCTGATAACGACAAAAGAACAAGGAAAACAATAAGAAATTTATCAGAAATGAAATCCGCAGCAAATCTATGATATCCGAAGAATAAAATCAAATAAGCTACGTCAAGAAGAAAGCTCCCATATGCGAGAACATATTTTTTGTAGGGAATAAAAACAAACAAAATCCGTAAACAGGCTGCAATTATAAAGGCTGCTTCAATGTAGGGAATCTCTATGGTATCCCTTAGAAGGACATATAAGAACATGCCTGGCAACAAGGCAAAAAATGCCGCTCCATATCCATTTACAAAGAACCTGAAAATGTATTCAAGAAAACTAAACACAAAGAAAAAAGCAAATACCAGAAGAGAGAAATAATCTTTTGACAAATCATAGTCCTCTCCCTTTAAAAGCAAAAAGAGTTCGAGAAAAAGCGCAAAAAAACAAAAGGCAAAAAAATGGATTTTAACCTCATTCGCAAACGACAACCTGCTGTCCTTCACCTGGATCTTCTTTGATGATAATCCAAGTATCTCTGTCATTATGACTACTCCTTTGCTCATCAACAAGAGAATGAATCTCTTCTTCATCTCTTTGGCTGGCATAAAAAATCCCATCAGCCACGATATTATAAAACTGCGTAAAACTCTCGTAGGAATCTATGACCGACTCCCGCACATTTCCTGCCGGATAGACTATAGTGATTGGAACTTTCCTTCCGACAAAATGCCAGGCAGCGGAAATAACCAGCTCAAGAAATTCATCTCGTTTCTTCAGATAATTCGTATCCTGCTCCCTTTCCGGAACATTCACCGCATCTAACAAAAGAGTTATGATCCTGTTCTCCATCCTGTCAGGAAGCCTTATCATCAACTGCGAAAGCCTTGCAGAAATCTTCCAGTTAATAGCTGAAAGCTGGTCCCCCCTCTGATACGGTCTTAAGTCACTTCCGGGTATATCCTCAAAAAGATCAAGACTCTTAAGTCCAGTACTGTTATATAGATTTTCCAGATCAAGTAAGTTGTCGGCATCATCTATGATCCTGGGACTTACCACTGCTCTGAAATTGTAGGGTATAGTTATCTCTACCTCGAATATTTCAAAGGGATCCTGAAAAAACACCCTCTCAATTCCCACCTCATAGGCCCCTGCATATCTACAGCTTATATCTGAAAAAAGCTCTTTTTTCTCATGTATAGAAAGAGAAACCTCACAGCTATCTTCGATATCAAAGAACTCACATCTGTCACAAAATAGTCCAAGCCTCATCCGATGTATAGGCAAAAAGCCTGCGTTTTCAATAAAGGCCCTGAACCTATGCTTCTGTCCCTTTGTTATCCGGTGAACCTCAATTTCCTGATAAACCTTAAGGAATTTGTAATTAAGAAAAAGATAAAACGAAGACACAGGAATAAGAAGCATAAGCGCATAAAGAGGTACAAAAGCCACCGCTCCCCCGTAAAAGCTTGCAAACACTATGCTCATAGTAAGGAAAATAAAATATATGATTAAAGCCTTCCTGTTGACATTAACCCTCATTGTACTGAAACTTTCTGAAGAATCTTCCTAACAATTTCTTCTTTTGTGGTTTTACTAAGCCTCGCCTGTGTCGTCAGAACAAGTCTGTGCGGAATAGTTAAAAGCGCAGCATCTGCAATATCTTCAGGTATGCAGTAATCTCTTTCAGCAATAAAAGCAATAGCCTGAGCACATCTTAAAAGAGATAAAAGAGCTCTTGGAGATGCCCCAACAGATACATCTGCTAGTTTCCTGGTACTCTCGATAATATTTACTGCATAGGCAGTCAAATTCTCATGAATAGTGACCTTAGAAGCTTTCTTTCGCATACTTATAATATCCGCGCCGCTTAAAACCGGCTTTGTTTCTTCATGCAAAGAGCCAAGTAAAAACCTTCTGGCCATATCATTGGAAGCAGCTGTATCGGGGTAACCTACTGAAAGCTTACACATAAACCTGTCAAGCTGTGACTCAGGAAGAGGGTACGTCCCCGCCATCTCTGCAGGGTTCTGGGTTCCAATCACGATAAAAGGCTCAGGCACCTGAAGCTGTTTGCCATCGATTGTAACCTTATGTTCCTCCATGACCTCTAAAAGTGCAGACTGGGTCTTGGGCGAGGTCCTGTTAAGCTCATCCACCAGAACAATATTGTTTATTACCGGTCCCGGTATTATTTCAAAGTTTTTCTTCTCGGAATTATAGACCGACAAGCCCGTGATGTCAGAAGGTGTAGTATCTGGCGTACACTGAATTCTGGCAAAAGAAAGTGAAAGTGAATCAGAAAGTGCCTTGGCAATAGTGGTTTTCCCAACTCCCGGAACATCCTCCAAAAGGACATGACCATCTGCTAAAAGAGCTACAATGATCTGCTGAATCAGCTGCCCCTTCCCCACTATACGCTTCTCCATATTTTCTTTTAAAACCCGGATATTCTCATCCATAGCTTCCCCAACCAATAAATATTATTTCGATTACCTCTTTCCATTTTAGCAAAAAGAAAAAGCTAAAGAAACGCATTATTTTGTCTCTTTAGCCTTTTAGCCATTAATCTTCGTCAACCTTTACCGCGAACATAACAAAATATAAATCATCTTTTTGGGTGCAGGTAGACAAAGTAATTATCTTCTCATCTACGGTTGGCTCAATTCCTGTATCGATATAAGTCTTATACTCTATAGTATCCAAAAACTCTCTCATTCTCTCTGTATTACTGCCACAGACATCATAAATATATGAGTTCTTTGGAACATCCATAAAGGCAAAAATCAGATATCTTGACTTTCCCTCCGGGGTAATTATCTGAAAATACTTGTGATCTTCCAGGAAGCTTAGATCATACTTGTAGTATTTAAGAGCCCCGAACATTGTGTAGTCACGCATGTTGTGACCATATATGATTGTATTGGAGTCAGAAAAATCTGCTGAGGATCTGTAATCAAGGAAAATAGACCCTGTCTTGGCATCATTTCCCTGATAATCCTTAATCGAATACTTATGGTTATCACTGTATTGCATAATCGGATAGCTGATAATATCGTCCTCAAACCAAATCCAGCCAACAGTCTCAGGATATTCAGAGATCAAAGCAGTCAGATTATCTTTGGAATATAGAGCAGCATCTGTTTTCTCTTTATTTGCAGTATCAGAAGCTGAATTTTCTTTCGAATTGTTATCTTCAGCATTTTCTACACTGACAGACTTTGAAGACTCAGTTTCTAATACTTTTTCTTCATCATTAGTCTTTAAAGAATCTGTTTCACTAGCTTTTTCTTCCTCGCGAGTCTCCAAGTTTTCAGTTTCAGCTGTTTCTGCCTCATTTACCTCAGGATTCTCAGCTATTATCGTCTCTACTACGCTTGCCTTAGAAGCACCTTCATCACCATCAGAAAGAGTATTTCCCTTAGGAAGCCTTACTACAAAAACAATTCCCAGAATCACCACCAGCAACAAAGCTGTAAGCTTATAGTGCTTGCGCAAATAAGCTCCGATACTGACAATAAGAATAGCCAAAATCTCAAAATATATAATAAACGGAATAAGCTTTTTATGACTTGAATTAAAAGTCTTAAATTTCACCAATAAATTCTGCATTATAATTAACCAAATACCTTATCTCGTAATTTTTGTCCTGTAGGAGTTGATGCAAGACCGCCCCTGGCGGTCTCTTTAAGTGAACTTGCCATCAGATCTCCAACCTCTTTCATGGCATCAAGACATTCATCTGCGGGGATTCTCGCAGTAATTCCCGCCATTGCCATATCTGCACTTGAAAAAGCAATCATAAGACCGGAAGCATTTCTCTTAATGCAAGGAATCTCCACAAGTCCTGCAACCGGATCACACACAAGTCCCATCTGACTTGTAATAGCCATGGCACAGGCATCAGCACACTGAGAAGGAGTTCCGCCTTTTAGCTCAACCAAAGCTGCTGCCGCCATTGCTGCCGCGCTTCCGCACTCAGCCTGGCAACCTCCCTTGGCACCTGCTATACTGGCCCTGTTAGCAATAACCATTCCAAAAGCAGCTGCAGTAAACATACTCATGATGATGTCTTCTTCACTGTAGCCCTTATCCTCAAAAAGACTCACAAGACATCCCGGGAGTATTCCACAGCTTCCGGCTGTAGGCGCTGCTACAATTTTACCCATACTGGCATTACATCCTGCTACAGAAAGAGCTCTGGCAATCGCCTTCGTCATGAAATCTCCACACAGTCCGCCATCTCTACCAGCATATTCATTCATAAGATAGCCCTCACCACCGGTAAGACCGGAAGTAGACTTTTGATTCTTATCCATGCCCACCTGTACGGATTCCATCATAACCTGAAAGCTTATCTGCATCTTCTCAAATAACTCCAGACGGCTTTTCTCCATACTAAGTGCCTGATCTTCTATAACAAGCTCGCTGATCTTCACATTCTTCTTTTCAGCTTCAGCAACGAGCTCCTGTATTTCTACGTATTTTAACATTTATACCTCAAATGCAGCAATTAGTCCAACTGCTGCTTATAATATCAAACTCTTCTAATAAGAATCGCATTTTTAACGTGTTCAATCTGTCTTATCTCATCGACAAGCTCCTCCGGAGGCTTACCATCAAGTTCTATGGTCATGATAGCATCTCCGCCCTTTTCCTGTCTTGATAGATGAAAATTTGAAATATTCAGCTCAGCATGTTCAAAATGCATCATGTGGGTAACGTTTGCTATTACCCCCGGCTTATCCTCATGCATCACCAGAATGGTGTTGTTATCACCATTGAACTCCACGTTCATACCATTTATCTGGTTAACCAGAATATTTCCACCACCAATGCTGGCTCCCTGCATAGTTCCTTCTGTTCCGTCCTCAAGAACAAAATGAATTCTGGCTGTATTAGGATGCGCATCCTTAATATTCTCTTTTACAAAAGAATAATCAATTTTTCTCTCATCAGCTATCGTAAGAGCGTCTCTAATCTCCGGTGAATAGCTATTATATCCCATGATTCCGGCAAGAAGTGCCCTGTCCGTTCCATGGCCCTTGTAAGTTTGGGCAAAAGAACCTGACAGAGTAATCTCAACCTTTTTAAGAGGTCTGTCATCTATAAGCTTATTCACCACTCTCCCAAGTCTTACTGCTCCTGCAGTATGGGAACTTGAAGGTCCTATCATTATCGGACCGATAATATCAAATACATTCATAAAAAGTGCCTCTAAGCGGTTGTTTACTTATTTAATACATCTAATACCTGGCATAGATTGTCAATTTCAATATCGATCTTAACGCCAAGGTCATTCACAATCTTCTTTGGATTATACCAGCAGCTTATAAGTCCTGCATTATTGGCGCCTCTCATGTCACTGGTAAGAGAATCTCCAACCATCAGAATTTCAGATGGCTTAATCTCGCCAAGGAACTCACCTCGAAGACTAGCTTCATTAGCTTCAAGCCATTTATTAACTTCTATAAAAGCCGCATCAAAAAACTCTATTGCCGGTTTCTCAAAGCCTATCTCCTCAGATATAAAAGACAGATCAAAAAGCTTGTCAAATCCGGAATTTTTAAGCTTACCTGTCTGAGCCTTCTTAGTTCCATTGGAAGCCATGCACTGCAGATATTTTCCTTTAAGTCCCTTCACCAGTTCATAAGAATTATCCCTAAAGCAGATAGTCTCTCCGAGAAGTTCCTGATATCTGTCGTTAAAAGCTGCTGCGATATCAGTCCTTAAGCCATACAGCCCAAAAAACTCCCTGAACCTTCCCTCAAGCACTTCCTGCTTATCCATCTCGCCTCTTTCAAGCATCTGCCAGCGGCGTCTGTTCAGCTTCATATATTCTGCAAGCATCTCATCTGATAATTCACCCAGGCCGAACTCTCTAAAATCTGTTGTGAGGGCCTCTTTTTCCGCCACATCAAAATCCAAAAGTGTATTATCCAGATCCCAAAATATTGCTCTTATCATTAAAAACTCCTTACTAAAGGCCTAACTATTACCGACTCAAAATATCCAAAACATTTTAAGACATTTTTAGACATAATAATCAGTGTACAATATTAATTGCTGTTTTATCAAGACAAATCATTTATACACATCATAATAAGGAACAACCAGGTTTTCTCCGGCCTTTATCATATTAGTATCATCCAGATTGTTAATGCTGGCTATTTCCTTAACGTAACTAACAAAATCATCATATTCTTCTTCATCAAAAAAACTGCCCGCAATTGATGAAACACTGTCCCCAACATGAACTGTTACTACCTTATAATATTTGCACTTTGGAATGTACTCATCATTTTGTGCCTCCAAAGGAAGAGTATTTCTGAAAAATAAAATCACAAATACTATAACGGCGATCAAAAAAGCTATTGTCATCTTCTGACGCCTTACAATCCTTAGTCTTCTCTTCTTGTTCTCATAAATTCTAAGCTCACTCTTTGATAAAAATCTTGGATCATTATACAGTTTCGCTGCTTCCATCAATGCTTTTGTCATATCAAACCTCCAAAAAGAAAACCACCATACATGTCAGATACCATCTGTACTTTTCGTACAAGTATATCTTGCCACATATGGTGGTCATTATTTTGGACAGCTCAATAGTGCTTATTTACTGCATTTTCTCAAAATTAATAGCGAATCTGTTTTTCTACCATTCTTACAAACTCGATGTTATTTCTTGTCTTGGAGAACATGTTAATGCACTGGTCAACAGCCTCATCAGCCTTCATGCCGTTAAAGCCCTTTCTAAGGCCATTAATAGCTGCAAGCTCTTCGCTTGTAAGAAGAAGATCTTCACGTCTTGTGCTGGACTTAGGAATATTGATAGCAGGGAAGATTCTCTTTTCCTGAAGCTTTCTGTCGAGAACCATTTCCATGTTACCGGTTCCCTTGAATTCCTCGTAAATAACGTCATCCATCTTGGAACCTGTCTCAATAAGAGCAGTTGCAAGAATTGTAAGGCTTCCGCCCTCTCTCATATTTCTTGCAGCACCAAAGAATTTCTTAGGCATATGAAGAGCTGCAGGATCAAGACCACCTGAAAGTGTTCTTCCTGAAGGCGGAACAACAATGTTATAAGCACGTGTAAGTCTTGTGATAGAGTCGAGAAGGATTACAACATCCTTTCCATGCTCTACAAGTCTCTTTGCACGCTCCATAACCATCTCTGCTACTCTCTTGTGATGCTCAGGAAGCTCATCAAAGGTTGAATAAATAACTTCTGCATTAGGACCTTCAATTGACTCCTTAATATCTGTTACTTCCTCAGGTCTCTCATCAATAAGAAGAATGATAAGATGAATGTCTCCGTTGTTCTTCAAAATTGACTTTGCTACTTCCTTAAGAAGTGTTGTCTTACCAGCCTTAGGAGGAGATACGATCATACCTCTCTGTCCCTTACCGATTGGGCTGATAAGATCCATAATTCTCATAGCTACAGAGCAACCTGGCTGCTCAAGCTTAATCTTGGAATTAGGGAAAATAGGTGTCATGTTCTCGAAATTCCATCTTCCAAGAGCAACTTCAGGCTTATAGCCGTTAATAGTCTCTATATATGAAAGAGCCGCAAACTTATCTGTCTCCTTCTTGGCTCTGCATTTACCCTTTAAGATATCTCCTGTCTTAAGGTTATATCTTCTGATCATGCTAGGTGCAACATATACATCATTTTCACCGGGAAGATAATTCTCACATCTGATAAATCCATATCCATCAGCCATTACCTCGAGAATTCCATGAGCATCATCACCATCTGCAAACTCTTCTGCCTCATCTCTTGCAGCACTGGTCTCAGCAGTTTTCTCTGCCTTTACAACCTTTGTGCTCTTTTCAGCAGGCTCAGCAGTTCTGTTTTCTGCGTTGTTTCTAACTACAATGCTCTTTCTATGAGAAGGACGAGCCTTTTCCTCGCTCTTTCCTCTGCTCTCTTTCTTCTCTTTCTTCTCTTCCTTGTCAGCCTCTGTCTTAGTTCCTGCTTCCTGCTGATCCATTTCGCACATAAGATCAATGATCTCAGACTTCTTTAACGAAGTTGCGCCTTTAATTCCACGTTTTTTCGCTATTTCACGAAGGTCATTCAGCTTTAGTGTTTCGTACTTTTCTCTCAAATTAAACTCCATTTCTGTGTCAGTGACACCATAAAAAACAATTAAACTATTTCAATTTCTAGTATCAATGGGATTGATAAACGACCGCATCCAAAATGCATTTGTTTAAGAATTACAAAGTCAATGTTTCTTTTACGTGTAATAACATACACCATCTTTTTTTAAAAATCAAGTGAAAATTATGTGAAATATATTGCGAAAAAAAGTTAATCTTTTTCGCCATTTATCAAAAGTTATGAACAAAAACTTGCATTTCTAATAAAAAAGTTGCATGTAAAATGGACTTGCGGTACGATATTTTCCGTCACTAATTGCAAGCAATCTTTTTTAATTAAAAGCATTTAGTGCTTATAAGGAGAATAATCATGGCAAATGCATTAGGGAAAAAATACGCCAAGGACATGACTGTTGGTAACCCCACAAGTCTTATTCTGGCTTTTATGCTCCCAATGATGATGGGAAATATATTTCAGCAATTTTATAATATAGTAGATACTATTATCGCCGGCAGATTCATTGACGCGAAGGCTCTTGCTGCCGTTGGATCAACCGGTCATGTTACTAATCTTTTCTTCGCTTTAGGAAATGGTCTTGCTACTGGTATTGGTATTGTAGTCTCACAGTTTTTTGGCGCCGGTGATATGAAGAAGGTAAGAAAAGTCATTACTAACGCCCTTGTGATAGTAAGTGCCACATCAATGTTTGTCGGACTTTTAGGTTTTGCATTTTCAAAGCCTGTTCTTACATATATTATGAAGACTCCCGAAGACATTCTTGATAACGCGATCATTTACATGTCCATCATTTGTATCGGCTTTATCGGAACAGCTCTATATAATACAATTTCCTATATAATGCGTGGTATCGGAGATTCACAGACACCTCTGTATTTTCTTATTGCCTCCAGCTTTTTAAATGTAGCTATGGATCTTTTATTTGTTATAGCTTTTGATATGGGAGTTGCAGGTCTAGCTGTTGCGACTGTTACTGCACAGGCTTTATCCGCATTTGGATCAATCCTTTTTGCGTTCCTTAAAAATCCTGTGTTCAAAATAGACAAATCCGACTGGAAGCTTGATGCTCAGATAATCACAACCTGCTATAAGATTGGTGGATCCATGGCTCTACAGAGTGGTCTTGTTGCCATGTCCTTCGTAATATTGCAGCGAGTAATCAACTCCTTTGATTCCATAGTCGTTGCAGCCTTTACTACTACCAGCAAGATTGAGAACCTGGTGAACATGCAGTTTAAAGCTCTTCAGGACTCTCTTTCAACCTTTACCGGTCAGAACATCGGTGCCAGAAAAGGCGAAAGAGTTAAAAAAGGCTTTAAAAATGGCATGACCATGATGGTAATTTATGCAATAGCAATGATAGCTATAATGGGACTCTTTGGAGATTTCTTTGTAAAGATCTTCATAGACAGTTCAGAAACAGAAATTATTCAATATGGTTCAAGAGCTATGCGAATCTTATCCTACTTCTACTTACCTCTTGGAACCATCTACGTATGCCGTGGAATCTTAAATGGTGCCGGCGATGCCAAATTCCCTGTTATTTCAGGCGCCTCCGAAATGATAGGACGAATCGTATTTCCTGCATTCCTATGCTCAATTCCATTCATCGGAGCCTGGGGCCTTTGGATTTCAACCGGCATCACCTGGACAATCGTGGGCGTAACTGCCTTCATCCGCTTCAACATGAAGGACTGGAGGAAGGGCCTTGCCATGTGATGAGCGCTTATCCCACGCTCACACTCTGGTGGTCCACTTTGTGCAATCCATCACCTTGGCGCCAAGACTTTCGTAGAAGTCTGGCTCATGACATACCATGAGGATGCTACCCTTGTACTCCTTTAGGGCGCGAAGAAGCTCTGCCTTGGCGTCCACATCAAGGTGGTTTGTAGGCTCATCAAGAACCAGCAGATTGGACTCACGGTTTATAAGCTTGCACAGGCGAACCTTGGCCTGCTCTCCACCAGATAAAACCTTACACTTACTCTCAATGTGCTTGGTGGTAAGACCACACTTTGCAAGAGCTGAACGCACCTCGTATTGGGAAAAGCCAGGGAATTCCTTCCAGATTTCCTCCATACAGGTAGTTTCTATATCAGGAGACATTTCCTGTTCAAAGTAACCTATTTCAACATTTTCACCCTGTTCAACACTTCCGCTTAAAGCCGGGATAAGTCCAAGAATACTCTTTAAAAGAGTTGTCTTTCCTATTCCGTTAGCTCCGGTAAGGACAATCTTGGAGCCACGTTCCATAACAATGTTAAGTGGTGATGAAAGCGGTTCATCGTAGCCAATAATAAGGTCTTTAGTCTCAAATAAAACCTTTCCCGGAGTACGGGCAGTCTTAAAGTTAAATTCCGGCTTTGGTTTTTCCTGAATTTTCTCAATAATATCCATGTTATCAAGCTTCTTCTGACGAGCCATAGCCATATTCCTGGTGGCAACTCTTGCCTTGTTTCTGGCAACGAAGTCCTTAAGATCTGCAATCTCCTGCTGCTGTCTGTTATAAGCAGCCTCTCTCTGAGCTTTTTTCATCTCGTAGACTTCCATAAACTTGTCATAATCGCCAACATAACGGTCAAGACTGTGAGTCTGTCCATCCATGTGATAGATGAGATTCACAACGCTGTTCAGGAAAGGAATATCATGTGAGATCAGAATAAATGCATTATCATATTCCTGGAGATATCTTGTAAGCCATACTATATGCTCCGCATCAAGATAATTCGTCGGCTCATCAAGCAGCAATATATCCGGCTTTTCCAAAAGAAGCTTACCAAGAAGGATCTTGGTCCTCTGTCCGCCGGACAATTCTGTTACATCACGGTCCAGTCCCAGCTCAAGAAATCCCAGTGCCCTTGAAACTTCTTCTATCTTGGAATCAATAAGATAAAAATCTCTGTTTGTCAAAAGATCCTGAATCGTCCCAAGTTCTTCCATAAGGCTCTCTAAAGTAGTCTCATCAGCCTCTCCCATGGCATCACAGATTTCATTCATTCTTGTTTCCATAGCGTAAAGAGGTTCATATGCAGAAGCCAGTACGTCTCTTATAGTCATTCCGGCCTTTAAAACCGCATGCTGATCAAGATATCCTACCTTAACATTCTTGGCCCACTCTATCTTGCCTGCATCAGGCATAAGTTTGCCAATAATAATGTTCATAAAAGTGGACTTGCCTTCGCCGTTTGCTCCGACAAGTCCGATATGCTCACCCTTTAAAAGTCTAAAGGAGACATCATCAAAAATAGCTCTGTCTCCAAAGCCGTGTGTCAAATGTTCAACATTTAAAATACTCATAAAACTCTCAATCTTTCTAATAATATCTAAAAACTCACATTACTATTTATCTAAGTTTTTCCCCTGTCATAGGATCATAATTATAGTTTTGCTGCGTCTGTGCCATATCAAGAGGCTGTCCTGTAACAGGATCATAATTCATCTTGGGAGGGACATGATAAACCACCTGACCTGAAGTCTGATCGAGTTCAATAACTCCCTGACCTACAAGCTGTGAGACAGTCGTAGCACCGGGATAACGTCCATCCGGGAAAATAGCTGTATCGGAAGCAGAAAGCTTCTTAACCTTTTTAACTGCATAAATTGTAATGAAGATTTCAAATACAAAGAATACTACAATTGCCAGTTCAAAATCAACTGAAAGACAAAAATCATAGAAACCATGGATAAATACAGGGATCCATAATGCCTTTCTCAGATTATTTTTGGTCCCGGCCTTATCACCAAGAGCTTCACATCTCTTGGCATATCCAAAGTAACTTCCCATGAAAACAGCATCAATGGCATGCCCAGGCACAGCAAGTACTCCGCGCATAACTGCTGTGGTAATTGTCGCATCTGTAAGATAAAGAATATTCTCAAGTGCTGCAAAGCCCAAAGAAGCAAATACAGCATATACAACTGCATCAAAAGTATAATTAAATGCAGGGTGCTTCCAGGCAACCTTTTTAACTACCAGGTACTTGCCTGCCTCCTCAGCAAGGGCAACAACAAAAAAGTTCTCAAGGAAAACAAACAGATAGCTGTCCTGATACACAAAAACCGAAAGTACATTTTCCCCGATTGTTTCAAGAATAATGGCACTTATTGTAGTAAGGACGCCGCCAATAAAAATCTTAACCAAAAGTCCGATAGGTTCTTTTTCAACCTTATCTGCCTTATACACATAGAACATCAAAAAAATAGCCGGTATAACTGCTAAATAAACCATAACCCCACTCCTTCGTATACATATACTTATATTTGAACAAACTCAATTTCATCGGAAAAGCTCTTTTTCCCGGAACATACCGTGATACAGTGTCCCTCATACTCATATCCGGTAAAATATATATCAGGCAGATTCTTTCCTTCGAAAAAGACCTGATTCTCATGCTCCTCATCTATATAAAGCTTTCTTGGATCCATGGAAAGGCCTAGCCCGTAGTACTTCATCACACTTTCCTTCATGGTCCATAGCCTGGTATAAAGAGTATTTTCCTCTTCCTCACTATTCGAACGATTTTTAATATACGTTATCTCATTCTCATTGTAAACAAAATTCACCAGCCTTGTGCCAAAAGTTTTTATTTTCTCCACGTCTATTCCAACAGCAGCATCAGAAAAAGCGCCCACAGCCAAGGTTCCTGAATGAGACAGATTAAACCTGTTGCCGTCAGCGCCCTTAATAAAAGGCTTGCCATTTTCTGCAATGCTTATTTCATCAAAAGAAATCCCCCACTGACTAAGCCCATTCAATAATACAATACCTGCTCCAAGTGACAGATTTTTGCTATTTAATGGCCTAATAGTGTCTATCTTTTCCTTCCTGTATGAAGGCATTTTCTCATACCAAAGTCTGAAATTCTCAGGCTTCTCCAAAAAAGCAGTATTTACTCCCAGAACAAAATCAGATGTCATCTTCCTCAAAGCGTTCTACTCCCCAATCAGCAATAACCAGATGCTCCCCATGCCAGAATTTATTCTGAAGCTCATTCTTGGTTACCGCTTCAGATAAAAAATCTCCTTCAGCATAATCAAACGGTACATTAATTATCTTATCATAATTTTCCCTTGTATCTATTCCGGAAATAATAACCTTTTTCCCCAGCTGTTTCAAAAGATTAACCCTGTTAGCCAGAACTATATCTCCATTACCGGCATTCTCCGATTTAAATATGCTATTTATATTTATGGACGCTCCCTCAAAATCATAGCTGGTAAGAGCATTAAGTCCCAAAAATCCGGCTTCATAGTCAATGATAAATAGCCTTACACCAAGGCTGCTAAAGCTCTTTATCATCTCTGAAAGAGCTTCCCTTGCAAAAAAGGCATAGGACTCCTTTATCCCAAGAGCGATAAGCTTAGGATCTATCTTAAAATGTTCAAGCTGTCTTCTGATTTCCTCTATGAACTCTTTCTTTAGTATAGATGCAGACATTACCGGCACGATAACAAAATCCATCTGCATATCTGAAATATCAACTCCTGTAGACAAAAAGCTGCATACTCCTTCCAGAGTTCTCTTTTGCATTTCCTCAATAAACCCTGAACCCTCTGCAACCTCCATCATTTCCCGGTGAGGAATATAACCAAGCTCATGATCCTCAAGCATAAGCGTAGCCTGAGCAAGTTTCACATGGAGACTGTCGGCCTGATAAATCGGCATATAATTTAGTCTGAATTTCTTTTCACCAATACCTCTTCCTATGGCTTTTTCAATCGCGATTTTCCTGCGAAGGAAATCAAGGTCATCCCCCATAAGAACCTTACGATCCGTATCGTCTAGTCTTGCATTGGACAAAAGGAATATATCATTAAGGGTGTCAAACTGTTTTGAGCAGTCTGCCACTAGAAGCGTTGCATCCAGCTTGATATTATTCTCCTCATCACCGAAATTATCGTCAAATCTTGAGATGATCCTATCAGCATACTCTTTTATAGCCTCATCATCCTTATCGATAAAAATAATGTAAAAAACATCAACAGATGTGTGATAAATACTGTTTTCTTTGGCAACCTCAATAAGGAATTCTGCTATTTTCCTGGTAAGCTCATCGATTTTATCATAGGTGCTGAACTTACGATAATTCTCAAGGTTATTGATTCTAAGGCAAAAGACCTTGAAGCCTCTGGATATTTTAAATAGCGTCCCCACATCCTGAACAAAGGCATTTCTGTTATATACACCTGTGGAAGAATCAATTCTGTCATCCTCCTTCTCGATCATCAGCATGATTCCTGCAAGACCGATCGCCTCGCAAAGAAGTTCACACTTGATCGCAGGAATCAGCATCTGAACCAGTGTACCGATTATTCCAATTGAAAGAAAATAGACCATTGCTATTCTCTTCGTGTTATTCAGACAGTACCAATATCTGACAAGCACATAGATTGAAATAGCCAGATATACTCCCGACAGCACATAGGCTATGTAAATGCCAATGCCTCTCTTATATGTAAATTCCCCGGCTATAGCAAAAGTAAATGAAGTAAAAGGATTTGTTAAAAGCACTACCTCAAGAAAATAAGTAGGGGCCTTTAGTAAGTTCTTCTGAAACTTTGAGGCTTTGAATCCCACTCCACAAATAACTATTATGTAAAAAACAAAGGTAGGGATCATCGCAAAATGAGTAGAATAATAAACCATCTGGTTCACATAGGTCACTATCCACTTAATGATATCCGGGAGTGGCAAACTCACGATAATGTATGAAATAGGTTCTGTAAGAGAATCTATCAGAACAATACCGACAAGCATCATAAATAAACGATGTCTGACGCGATTTCTTTTACGCATCATCGTCGAATAGAAAAGGCAGGTTATGCAGATAATGACAGCCGCTATACGATAAGTCAGCCTGTCAACAATCGCAGCATCAAACATCCTTAGTCTCCCTGTCTAAAGAAATTGTCCAGTGTCTCAAGTAGCTTTTCTCTGCTTATTGATTTCAAAAGATAGTCCGCAGGCTTAAGTGAAATGACCTCTGTCACACTCTTTCTGTCACTCTTTCCAGTCAGGAACATTACCGGAGTCGAGCTGGAAAAAGACTCGCTCTTAAGCATTTCCATTACCTTTGGTCCATCCAAAACAGGCATATCATAATCAAGGAGAATCAAGTCTGCTCTGTTAGTCGCAAGCCACGCAACAGCCTGCGTTCCGGAGTTAGCCATTCCGACGCGGTAAGTATCCTTAAGCCATTCCCTTATCATCTGAATGAAGGTAGGGTCATCATCTACAATAAGGATGCACTTTCTCTTTTGCTGCTCATATTCATCGTCAGTAACATACTTGACCTTTTCAAGAAGATCAGGCATATCAAGAGGCCTTGAAAGTTCAAAAGTAATATCCTCCTTTGGAACATAGCGGTGCACTATATCAAAGGCCTCTTTATCACCGATCACCATTATGATAAGATTTTCTTCGAGGCAGATATCCTTGAAATAAACCATAGCATCGCTGTGCTGTTCAAAGGTCTGGTCCGCATACAGGATTACCAGATTCTGACCAACTAGTTTTTTACTTAGCTCTCCTATAGAATATGAGGATGAGTGAACTTCAAAATTATTGTTTTTCAAAAGATTCTTGATCGCATTTACTATGAAGGTTTCTTCGTTTCGTACTATTAATATCTTTTTAAACATACTCTCACTCCTTCATTTCCAGTCTATTTGACACCAGGTTATTTATTTCATCCCAGTTCAGCTTGTATGCAAGTGCCGATATCTGCTGAACCATTTCTTTATCTTTTTCCTCTAAACGATACTCCTTAAGCGAATCCAGAATAAACATCAGCGTATCGTAATCAAGGACTTTACTTACTTCCAGGATACTGCTATAGGCATCTGACATCTGTGCCTTTGTTATCATAGGCTTATCGCTGTCATCCTCCTCTTTTCCGGCTATTTCCTCGATTTCTTTAAGGGTATTTCTGATTTTCCCGTACATCAAAAGAAGCTTATCCGTATTCTCCCTGATGGTATCTAAGTCTTTTTCATTACCTGCCATCTCGAGCCTTTCCGATAGTTTCGAAAGCTCGGTGGCACCGATTGTCCTGCTGGTACTCTTTAAGGAATGTACGTAGCTGGTATAGTCCTTCCAGTTTTCTTCCTCGTAGGTGGTCCGGATATTACTCATGGAGCTTTCTATCGACTCATAATAAACCTTTAATATGCTAAGATAGCTGTCATAAGTTCCACAGTTTTTAAGTCCGACGTTTTTATCTATTATTCCAAGGCGACTGCTCCAGCCTGGTTCATTATCTGTGCTTTCCTGGTAGTCAGTCTCTTTTTCCTCATCTTCCTCAGAAGTTACGGTTAAATTCACCTTATCCTTAGGAAGGAACTTAATAAGTGTCTCTTCAAGTCTGTCACTCTCAATAGGCTTACTTAAATAATCATCAAAACCTGCCTTCAGGAAATTATCTCTTGCTCCGGAAATGGCATTTGCAGTAAGAACAATTATCGGAGTATCGATATTCGGACTATCCTTGTCTTCTTTTATCTTGTGGAAAGTCTCCGTTCCATCCATGCCCGGCATACGATAATCCAGGAAAATAAGGTCATACCTGATATCATGCTGCTTCTCAAGACATTCTGCTCCGCTCCTTGCGGTATCAATCTTTATCTTCGTAGGTTTTAATAATTCTCTGATTACCACATGGTTCATAGGTGTGTCATCTACCACCAGGATAAATGCATCCGGTGCGGTAAAGGATTCCTTATAGGTCTTTCTGTCCTTAAGATTCTTGCTTATCCTGGACCTGAAATCACCAATCCTGGTATCACCGATAACCTTCTGCGGAAGCAATATAGTGAAAGTAGAGCCATGTCCATAATCGCTTTTTACGGAAATTGAACCTCCCATAAGTTCCAGCAAAGAGCTGGTGATGGCAAGCCCTAATCCGCTTCCCTCAACAGTTCTGTTCTTCTCTATATCAAGCCTCTTAAACTTATCAAAGAGATTTTCAATATCTTCCTGTCTGATTCCCATGCCGGTGTCAGTAACTTCAATCTTAAGCAAGATGGAATCGTCAAAGTTCCTACTTCCTGTAACATCAAGAGTTACCGAACCCTTCTGGGTATATTTTACTGCATTGTTAAGCACGTTGACGATAACCTGCCTTAGCCTCATCTCATCGCCGTACATGGTATCCGGAAGATTTTCGTCTATATTGAATTTTAGCTCCAATATCTTTTGCTCAGCCCTGATATGAACCATGTTATAAACATCATTAAGAACAGAGCTGAAATCATACCCTGCCTCGTTAATTTCCATATTTCCGGCCTCGATTTTAGAGAAATCAAGGATATCATTAATAAGTGATAAAAGAGTACGTCCTGCACTCTCAATATTTTTGGCATATTCTAATATGTTTTCATCTTTACATTCACGAAGAATAACCTCATTCATGCCAAGGACAGCATTAATTGGAGTCCTGATCTCGTGTGACATATTGGCAAGGAAAGTACTCTTTGCTTCATTGGCCGCCCTTGCACGTCTTTCCTCCATCCTGGCCATTTCAGTCGCCCTAAGGATAGCGATAAACTCATTCTTACTGGCAGGCTGTGAAAAGAAACCTCCCTGAAAATAATCAGCTTTGATATTTCCTATAGTTTCAAAGCATTCCTGATCCTGTACGTTCGTGATGACAATCTTTTTACCCATATCTGTCATCATCTTAAGTCTCGTATCAAGAACAATCTTACTTTCATTTACCTTCATAGCGCTCTGCATAAGCTTTGCATCAATTCTTACGCCTTCAAAAATAAATCCGGAGGATGACTGAAAATTATAGAAACCGGTTCCGTATTCATCCATAAAAAATCTTATGCCTTCCTGGCTCAGTTTCTGCATAGCACTATTAATAAGCGCAGGATTGGATGCCGCTTCGGATTCTGAAATATCAAACATTATTTTTGAGGGAGAAACGCCATATTTTTCCCACAAAGCTTTGACCTTGCTTACAAAATCAGCCTTCATTATCTGTACGGAAGAAAGTTTTACGCTGATGAATTCAATTCCCATTTCATTGACAATACCGCCGCCCAGGAAATAGAAAACCTGCTCAAGCGTATACCAGCCTAATTTTTCTATCATGCCCGACTGTTCAGCGACCGGTACAAATTCCTGCCTGTGGATATGTCCGAATTCCCTGTCATGGAGCTGCAGATATGCTTCTGCCGCACATATAGAAAGCTCACTCTTGGTAAAAATAGGATTGAAATAAACAATAAAATTATCTTCTTCAATCCCTCTTCTTACTGCCTTTTCAACATCAGCTTTACGCATAAGGAAGTCGAGCTCATGATTTTTAAGCACATGGTCAAATTCCTTGTCAACGCTGCTATCCGCCAAAAGAAGCAGATATTCCACACTGGAAAACTGTTTTGGAGACTGGGCCTGAATAAGAGCAGCCTTTAGCAAAACAGAGATTTCTCCACTTTTCCATTCCTCTCCAAACCTTGAAAAAATCTTTTCCGAAATGATATCTACAGCTTCTGTATCTATATCCGGGCATAGGAGCACAAAGGTATCTGTTCCCATTCTGTATACATCAAACCGCTCATCCAGAACTTCCAAATACTCTGTAACCGCAGCCAGGAGCTGTTCAAATTCCTCATAGCCAAGAATTCTTCTATAAACATCTGCATTAGTAATCTTGATGCAGATGTTATGAAATACTCTCCCATACTTCAGATAATTGCCCACGTCTTTTATATAGGAAGTTCTGTTATAGGCCTTTGTCGAAATATCAATCCTGTCATCATCGTTTTCAAGCATCATCATAAGGCCCATGAAGCCTATAGCCTCTGCCATAAGCTCACTTCTGATCCTGATAAAAGCCATCTGTATAACAATTCCACCTATGACCAGTACCGAAAAATAAATAATCGCAATCTTCTTTATATCTGTCAGGTCATTCCAATACATAAACAAAGCTACCATGGCAAAAAGAATGTAAAATGCACTTATTCCATATGCCACATAAACTCCGCCTTTTCTTGAAAAGTTCAGATTATCATCCAGGTAATAAACCATATTATATACAGGCGACACCAGCACCATAAGTTCCATAAACACGAAAGGGAGGCTGATCAAGCACCTTACATGCTTCTTGAACCTGAACTGAACATTGCAGATCAGGATAATATATAGCGCCACCATAGGTGCAATAGCAAAATGAGTCAGAAAATATAGGAAATTAAAGATATAGAGTAAAACTCTTCTGACTTCATAGGAAAAAAAAGCGCTCTTAACAATCTCGCCTGCAATACCGGCAAGAGAATCAAGAGCTACAATTGCGCATATAGATACAAAGAGCTGACTTCTGGTACGAAGTCTGCTCTTCATAATTGACGTGTAAAATACGCAGGTTATGCTGATTACTATAGCGGCCAGGTTAAAGGTTATGCCGCCAATTTCCTGAATATCAAGCATAGGACTACCTTATCGTCACTGTCCTTAAATGTCAGTAACTTTTATCTCTGCGGGAAAAGGTCTCGGTACCACTTAAGTGCATTAAGATAAGCCTCGTAAACCTTATCCATTTCAATATTGTCAAGAACCAAAAGCCTTGAAACCTCTGTCCAGTCCGCCACCTCGTAGGTCTTAATGAACTGAAGGACTTTAGCGAAATCACCCTTATTTTCCACAAGAGCTTCTCTGACATTTTTGGAAACCTGAACCATGTTCAGCGCTTCCTCCATAGTCTTTTCCAGCATGATATCAATAGCTGAAAACAGTCCCATAATAAACAGTTCCTGGCTCATCATGGAAAGTTCAAAGCTTGAAGCAAGGCCTTCAGCAAACTTCGCTCTTATCATTACAAGCCTTGTGATCTCACTTGGCTTATCAGAACATAGTTCCTTGGTCACAGCTGTATTTATCCATCTCTTAAGTTCCTTCTGTCCCAGCATTGCAGCAGCATGTCTGATTGACGTAATCTCGGAATTAAGAGCCATCCTGTTAACCATTTCCAAAAGAGAAATTACAAGAGCCGGGTCTTTTCCGATAACATCAGCTGCATCCTGAAGGTCAAAGTCAGGCGAGTTTACAACATTTAGAAGTTCTACATAATTTGCCTTTAAAGGATTTACTTCCTTTTCAGACTCCTTAACAGGCATTCTAAAGAAGGCGCCCTCATAGAGGTCATACCCCCCATCGTTTTTAAGAGTCTCATAATCTTCCTGAGTATCCACATTAACAGCACAAAGCTTGATATTGGGATAAACCTTTCCAAAATACAGCTTTGCCTTGGATATATCTATCTTGGTATGGTTAAGTAAAATGTAATCGCACTGACTGATGATTTCCCTGTAGGGTTCAAAGCTTGAAATAGGGAGCTTTCTGATAGCCAGCTTATATCCTTGAGACTTTAATTCTCTTACTCTCTTAACATACTGCTCATCAGGAGTAATAGAATTATCCATCAAAAGAACTACTTTATCCGCAGGAACCGTACACTGGAGCGAAATCTCTGCAAAAATGGAAAACTGATTGATTGGCACAAATACTTCCTTGCCACCAGAAAGAGCACTCACACCCATACTGCTGACAACCTCTAGCTCATGTACTGTTCCCGCACCATCAAATCTGGCGCCTCCCTCGTAGTTCGGATTCAGGAAATAGTTTTCTTTCCTGGCAAATACAGAATATGCACAAACAGACATGTTATCATTAAATAAAGGAATCAGTGTAGCTAACATTTTCAGCTCCTTTCTGCTCGTCAAAAAAGCAGTATTATCCCGCTTATCTATATTGTAACAAACATAATCAAATAATTATATTATATTTTTATAAAATTACGTTAACGCCAATGAAATTGAAATCGTGGTCAGAACCTCTGAAAAGGGAGAAAAAATGTAAAATAAAGAGCTGCCGGCCAATGTGCTGACAGCTCTTTTTTGATTATCTTTTATGCGTTTTCCTATCTATTACAAAGTATCACGACGTTTAATATACTGAGGATGCTCCTGGGTACCACGAATGTCTTTAACGTGAACAATGTGTGCCCATTTATCGATGATAGTATTCTCAACATGAACACCAGACTCAATAACTGTATAAGCAAGAACTACAGAATTCTTAACCACTGCTCCCTTCTTGATCTCAACACCACGCCCGATAACTGAATTCTCAACTGTTCCCTCAATTATGCAGCCGTTGGAAACAAATGAATTGGAAACAACTGCTGTATCAAGGTACTTGGTAGGACATGAGTCAGTAGTTCTGGTGTAAATAGGCCATCCCGGTCTGAACAGATCACTTGCAACATTGTAATCCAAAAGTTCAAGAGAAGCCTTGTAGTAATCTGACAGGCTAAGGAGGGATGCAAAATATCCCTTGTGCTGATATCCTCTGATATCCAGATCCTTGCACTTAATATTTACGATATCTGCAAGAGTGTAAATTGAAGAAAGCTCATGAGCAGCCTTTATAAGGCTTATAAATACTTCCTTACTCATGCAGTAAGTATCCATGAAGATATTTCTCTCATTGGAGGTTCCAAGATTCTTCTCAATGGAATTAACACCCTTTTGTCTGTTGACATTAAGAACCTTACAGTTCTGGAAATACTCCTTGGCATTATCTACTCTGTGGTACAAAAGAGTAACATCTGCGCCGGATGCCACATGGCTGTCCAAAAGCTCCCTGTAGTCCTGCTTATAAACCATATAGCTCGGAGCTATGATAACGTAATCCTGATGCATTCTCTCGATAATATCGAGGTTCTCAGAATATGAGCAAATATCATTATTGTAGATAGAGTGCAGATTGCTGTCCTGTGAAAAAAGAAGCTGCACCTTACCACGCTTGGAGTTGATATTGTAATGTCTTCCTGAACCTACATGCTCCGCAATAGATCTTGGACGAGAACGAACATAAACCTGAATTCTGTCCATTCCGCTGTTACTCATATTAGAAAGCGGAAAATCAATTACGCGGAATCTTCCAAGGAAAGAGAAAGAACCGATTGGTCTGTAATCATGAAGACCTTCTACGTGAACGCTGTTATCAGCAGAGGATACAATTCCAAATGCTCTATATGATGCCATTATTTTGTACCTCCCTTCACATTTTTCGCAACAAGAAGGATTTCCTCACTTGTCTTGCTGCCCACTTTGGCCTTCGCCCCAATACGTACATTCTCAGCCACAAGAGCTCTTGTAACTGTAGCTCCTTCTTCAACAACTGCCCCCGGCATCAGCACACTGTCAATTACCTTGGCGCCCTTTCCAACTACAGTGTTGGTGAAAAGAACTGAATTAGTTACACAGCCCTCAACTCTTACGCCCTGTGTTATATATGCCCTCTTTATCTTGGCATCCTTACCAATGTACTGAGGAAGTGTGGAAATATCCTCTGTATAAATAAGCCACTTGGAATCATTAAGATTAAGCTCATTTTTGTGGTCCAAAAGATCCATATTGGCTTCCCAAAGAGAATCGATTGTTCCTACATCCTTCCAGTAGCCCCTGAATTCATAAGCAAATAAGCCTCTGCCCTCTCCGAGCATCTTAGGAATAATATCCTTACCAAAGTCATGGTCGGAATCAGGATTATTCATATCATCCACAAGCATCTTTCTAAGAAGCTTCCAGCTAAAAATATAAATACCCATTGATGCAAGATTACTCTTTGGCTTAGCAGGCTTTTCCTCAAATTCAACAATCTTGCCCTTACCGTCAGTATTCATGATACCAAAGCGGCTTGCTTCCTTCATAGGAACAGGACGAACCGCAATAGTAGCATCAGCGCCCATCTCCTTGTGATATGAAAGCATCTCGGCATAGTTCATCTTGTAGATATGGTCGCCTGACAAGATCAGAAGATACTCTGGATTGTAGTTATCGATAAAATCGATGTTCTGAGAAATCGCATCAGCAGTGCCCCTGTAGACATCAAGTCCCTCATCTGCCTTTTCTCTTGGTGTCAGAACATAAACTCCACTGTCCTTGGAGTCAAGTCCCCATCTACCATCATTAGCAACATAACTGTTCAAAAGAACTGATTCATACTGAGTAAGAACACCAACAGTATCTATACCACTATTTGCACAATTACTAAGTGGAAAATCAATGATTCGATATTTGCCGCCGAAATAAACAGCTGGTTTTGCAACCTTGGTGGTCAGATCTTTAAGTCTGCTACCGCGCCCGCCGGCAAGTATCATGGCCAGCATTTCATTTTGAGCCATATATTTATCCCCCTTACAGAATTGAATGACATACGGAAAATCGTATGCAGAAAAACTTTTCGTCAGAAAACCACAGAAATAATCTGACAATACCTAATTAATTCTATCACACATACTGATATTACGCACGAAAAAAGAGCCACAATTTGTGGCTCTTTTTTATATAAAACGATCATTTATTATTTAAGTTTAAACTTGCCTACGATTTCTTCAAGTGTACCAGCTACAGCTTCCTGCTTGTTGGTCATCTCATTTACATTGGATACTACGTCTGCAGCAGCCATAACAGAATCATTAACTCTGCTGGAAAGATCTGCTGTATCCTGTGTAGACTCTGCAATATTCTGAATAGCCTTACTTACTTCTTCCATAGCTGATCTGATATTCTCTACCATCTGAGCTATATTCTCGGAAGAATCACCAAAGTGTCCGGCGTCATCACCATACTGCTTGGCAAGTCCCACGAACTTGTCATAATCAGGCGTAACGGTTTCCTTGATGAATCCAAGAAGTTCACCTGAAGAAGATGACAGAGTACTGAAAGCTTCCTGAACGCCATCGATTGTCTCTCTGATTTGCTCAACCGCCTCTGATGTGCTGCTGGCAAGCTTATTGATTTCAGATGCAACTACAGCAAAGCCCTTACCTGCATCTCCTGCACGGGCAGCCTCGATGCTGGCATTAAGTGAAAGAAGGTTGATCTGATCAGCAATCTCAGCAATTGTATCAGCCAAAGTTCCAATCTGATCAACAACCTTAGCCTTTTCATTTGCTTCTTCAAGATCTGCTTCTCTCTGCTCTGCGATAGAAATAGCATAGTCGTGAGCCTGTCTGCTTTCTTTTTCAATCTCTTTTGCTCTGGTCTTGATATCAGTTGCATCAGCGCTTGTCTTCTCAGTCTCTGCTGCAAGCTGATGTACAGATGCGTTAACTTCCTCAACGGATGCATTAACTTCCTCAGTTGCGGCACCGGAAGACATCATAGCATCGTTTACACCGGAGATATTGCCCTGAATGCTTGTAAACTGATCTGAAAGCTCATTAGCCATGCTGGAAAGACCCGCACTGGTCTCGCTAACTTTAACAGAGCCATCGGAAATCTTAGTAATAACATCTTTGTTATTCTCAAACATGTCATTGAGGGAATCACTCATAGCACCGAGTTCATCGCCTCTCTTATTGTTAATCTTTTCTACAGTGAAGTCACCGCTGGCAAGAACACTTGCAAACTGTTTAACACTGTTGATGCTCTTAGAAATACTAAGAACGAAGATCCAAATAATTGCAGCACCAATGATAAGTGATATAGCAGCTATAATAATAAGCGTTCTGGTTGCAGCTTTTACCGGAGCTTCAATTTCTTCAAGATCCATAACGATAAGGAGTTTCCATGCAACACTTGGAACATCTCTGTATGTTACAAGAATAGTTTTTCCATCCTGAAACATAACTCCCATTCTTGGTGAATCAGAAGAATTTGCCAATACTTCCTTACCTTTCTCTGCAACTGAAGCAACTTCATCTTCTGTCATCTTGACACCATTCTGGACCTTTGCTTCATCATTTGTATAAATGTAAGTTCCATCTGTAGAAAGAAGAATAGCACGTCCGGTTGTGCCTATTTTGATATTTGATACAAGTTCTGCAACATTAGTAAGTTCCATATCAACTGTTACGCAGCCTACATAAACTCCTTCATCATAAATAGGTGCAGAACAGCTGGACATGATCATTCCACTAGTTGGATCATAGTATGGATCAGTGATCTTTGCCTGTCCTGCTGAAAGAGCCTTCGCATTAGTATAATATTCCTGGCTCAAATAATCATATTCTGCATTACTGTAATCCCAGGTTTCAACTACGTTTCCGCCATCCTTATACCAATAAGGTCCAACGTATTTTTCTGCAGCATCAAAAACATTTGGCTCAAACCAAACGCCCGCGCCCAGAATAGAATCATTATCATTGATAACCTTTGTAAAGGTTCCCTTGTAATTATCCATCTGAACAAAGCGATAGGACGTGGAAACCATCTCGGAAAGGTTAATAGCCGTAGTTCTGATAACCTCCAGCTTGGAATCAACATTGATAGCATTTGCCGTAACATTCTGATACATACTGTCAGTGTTTGCACTCTGAAGATTTGTACTCAGCTCCTGGGAAGCCAGGTACGTCAGAATGATCATGGCAGCTGCCATAACCGGCAAAATACAAAGTAACATTTTTGATCGTAGGCTTAGTTTTTTCATTTAATTGCACCCCTTCATAAGTAATAAATTGAACAATCAAATCTATGAATAATTGCAAAAACACCTACAATTATTTTACATTATCATGTAAATTATTAGTCTTAAAAAAGTATAAATATAGCTGAAAATAAAATTAAGATTATATATTCTTTCTGTTTACAGTGTTTTTATGTGTTTTTATGTTTTTTATGTTTTTTTAACAACTTGTATATCGTTATTTTGTTTATTTCGATTTGGTAGCATGATAAAATATACTTGCTATACATATATAGGTATAAAGAAAAAATGCAAAAACATTAATTTGGCAATAAAAATATGTCTCAGAAAGGAAGCAAATTATATGAATGCTGAACAGTATCGTCGTGCCAATAATAACAGTTTTTATGTTACTATCGTCATCTTGTTAAGTGGCGTAGGAATAACCATTTTTAGCATGTTTCGTGAGGGAATTAGTGCAGGACCTATAGCTATTTTGATAAGTGCAGTAGTTGGCGGTGTCATGGTTGCCGCAGGAAATTACAAATTTGCTACTGAAAAGCTTGGATCTATTCTTATAATGAGCGGTGCTACACTCTTCTACTTTGTACTGCTAATAGCTGAAGACAACATTGTATACTTTGCATTCGGTCTTCCAATCCTGATATGCAGTATCATTTACCTTAACGCCAGATTGTGTAAAGCCGGAATTTTAGCCATCATAATTTCTTTTACCGTAACCTGCTTAAAAGCATATTTCACCACAGGCACACTTGATATGGTACATGTTCCTGCTTTTCTGACTCTTGGTCTGGCATTTGTTGCTACTGTTGCTACAGTTACTCTCCTATGTAAGTTTAACGATGAAAACAATGCAACAATAACGCAAAACGCAGAAGAGACAATGGAAACAGGCAATAAGATGGCTGAAATAGCTAATACTATTACAAATCTTTTCAACGATTCTCAGCAAAACATGGTAGACCTTCAGCACATCATTGAATCACAACACTCCGGTATGCAGGACATTGCCAGCAGCATGGAGAGCACAGCACAGGCAATCACCTCGCAGGCACAGAGAGTTCAGCAGATTCAGGAAGAAACAACTGCTACAGAGCAGCATAGAAAGAACATGACCAAGGCATCAGAAAGTGCACAGACAGCAGTTCGCGAAGGTGTTAAGGTCATTGGAGAATTAAAAGAGAAATCACAGAATGTAGCAAAACAGAGTCAGGTTACCGTTGAGGCAACTCAGGCCGTTATCAATAAGGTTGCAGACGTTACCAAGATTGTAAGTTCCATCATGTCGATTTCAAAGCAGACAAACCTTCTTGCACTCAATGCCAGCATTGAGGCCGCAAGAGCCGGTGAAGCAGGTAAAGGCTTCGCAGTAGTTGCTAACGACGTACGTGAACTTGCAGAAGAAACAAACACCGCCTCCACCGAGATTACCAATATCATAAATGAACTGAACGAGGATGTTCAGAAGGCGATGGCCAGCATAGATGACACTGTTGCTTCCGTATCCGAGCAGAATGAAATGATTGAATCTGTAGGTGATAACTTCGATAGCATTAATGACAACGTAACAGAGATGCTCTCCCGCTTCACAGAAATCGGTGAAGGCATGAAATCAATAGCTGCATCCACAACGGAAATCAACGACAGTATTTCCAATCTGTCTGCTACCAGCCAGGAAGTTGCATCCCTTTCCAATGAGGGCGTAAGTGCTTCAGAATCTGCAGTATCCAAGTTTGATGACTTTAAGACCATACTTGGAAATATTTTCCAGCAGGCTAATAAGTTAAAAGATATGCAGCAGTAACATCAGATTTTACCTGATACCAGAAGTTCAGCATTTTATTAAACCCAGAACAGTCAAGGACTTTGAGAAAAAAAATTCTCAAAGTCCTTTAATTTTACGGAATTTTTATATTTTTTCGCACAAAACTGCGATATAATATAAGAAAGGCAGATGTAATCTACCTTTAAATTTTTACACTATTTGGGAAAGGAGGATATACGTGTATGACAGCTACATTGGATGCACGAATGGAAGTAATGGACTGCATTAGACGGGATTGTGATGATGAATACTATCCAGATCCAGAAAGAGTAGCCCATATTACTGGATTACCATTGGGGGTTGTTTTTGATCTTCTGATAGAACTCAAAAACCAGGGTTGTCTTGGCAAGAGATGATCTTCACATTTTAAATGGAGAATACAATGGAAGAACAGCAGAAATAAGGCTCTATGCATCCTGATGCATAGAGCCTTTATTATAGCGACTATAAAAGTCTTTAAAGCATTTCCACCGGTTCGTGTGTAAAATCAGCGAAACCGTCCGTATAAAGCTTTCTTACGAAATCTATTGCTCTTTGTCCCGACTCTTCTATCGGCACATTCTGGCTGTAAATATACTTAATCTGATCACCGCTTGATAACGAAAAATCGATCTGTGTTCCCGCAATCTGTCCATCCCCAAAATCCAAAGGCTTTACTTCAACCGCTTCTACTTCTTTCAAAATCCCCTCTCCGAAAAGAACTCTCATGTTAGACCTCCTTGAAATAAAGTTTATGAACTTCGTATATATTATTTTAACATTTAATTTTTGAAATTGCGATAACTTTATCGATTCTTGCTAATACTTTGGCTAATACCGCGATATATGCTATAATGTCCTAGTGCATATACAAGTAACAGTTGCCTTTACCGGCGACGAAAATAATATATATCGGAGAACTTAAATTCATGAAATTAAAACGATTTATCTCAATTGCCACTGCGACTATTCTTACTGCTATTTCATTAACAGCATGCACTTCTCAGGACAAGGCTACTGTAACAGAAACAGCCAACACCTTCATGGCAATTGTTGCATCGCAATCAGATGAAGACATAAATAAATACGCAACTTCAGAGGTTGCTAACGGAGATTTTGTAAAGCTCTTTGATGCAGACTCTCTTGTAGATATTTTCGTAACAGAGTCTACTGCTGCAGAATTATCGGATGAAGCCAAGGGAGAAGTGGATGAATTCTGTAAATTATTCGCCGGAATGATCAAGAGTTATTCGGTCTCAAGTGCTACCATCAATAAAGATGGCACTGCAACAGCAATAGCTACTATAAAAACTGCCTTCCCTATTGATATCATCAACAGTGAAGAAGCTTCTGCCAAGATTGATGCTGCTATTGAGGAATACAACGAGACGAATGCTGAGGCTATTACAGCCCTCTACGAAGAAGGTGACGAGGTTGCCACCGCCAAGATTTATAATGACATGCTGACACTTATCCTAGACATCTACGAGGATGAGATTGCAAATTCAGAAGAAATGACCTACGCTATTGCTCTTGATCTTGAAAAAAATCCCGAGACAGACACCTGGATCGTAACACAGATTACAGACTACGATACTTCCGCAAGCTCTTCTGGAAAATAAACGCAAAAATACCAATTCCTACTGATAGGAATTGGTATTTTTTCTTTATATGCTCTTTGATAGAACTCCCTTGTATCGATTGATTCCCTGCCGTATAGTTAGTACTCCGCTCCGGAGCATGTATAGCGATACAAAGATCGAACCAATGATATCGAAGTAATACGAAATCTTAGAGTCAGGCATAGTTGCCACGATCAAAAGAGTAAGTGTAACACTGACATCCACTATAGATTTAGCACCGTAGAGTCTGGCCTGAACTCCCAGGATAGAATTACCCAGAGAGTTATGGAGCTTCGTATATTTTCTCCAAAAAAGAGTATTTGTAATGGCACCAAATAATGCGATTACAAAGGCCGGTGCTACATTTCCCTTATTCTCGTTATCAGAAATAATTGTCAGGATGATCATGCTAAGCCCACTTATACACATGATTATCCCTACAAAAATATTGCTCTTACACTCTATTTTTCTTTTCCAGGTGTCATCTTTGGCATTATCCAAAGTAGTTATAACGTAGACCACAAAAGATGCGATGATAGCAAGTAGCTCGGCACTTCGTCTGGTAAAATCCGAAATTTGTGTAGAACTCTGGCCGATAGTCAGCCCAATACCAAGAACCAATGGTCCCGGCGAGCTAAGGATCACCGACAAAAGAAGTGTTTTGAATCCGCTCTTTTTATCTTTTTGGTCTACAGTTGTACCACTCACTGCCAGTCTCCTTGTTGTCACAAAATCAGATAAATCATAAAAAAGCTTAAGATTAATGCCATTTTATCTAAGTAGCAATTCGGAAATCACAATGACTACCATAGCTGCAACCGGACAGTAAAATGTATCAAATCCATTCTCTACCAAAAGTTCAGCAATAGTGCTTGCCAAAGCCGTCAAAAGAGCCACTATCACCGTAGCCACCATTCCATATCTGCCATAGATAAATAGCACCACCAAAACAGAAATAAAAGAAAACACAAACATAGCTAAAGATCCTTCAAGAGACTTTCTCTTTTGTCTTCCTATTTTGTGTTTACCAAATTTTTGGCCAATAAGTGCAGCAGCTGCATCTCCAGGTCCCCAAGCAAGTATACACGCTATACCAAGGAGCCTTTGTCCTAAAAAGCCCCAGCACACAGTTGCCACTATAATGTACATAATCATCACCGCAGCAAAGCTCTTGCTATACTCCCCCTTTTTCCTGGCATTTACAAATTGAGAAACACCAGGAATGTAGGAGGCCAGATATAGCAATGGATACAGAGGGACCATTACTACAAAAACAGTCAGAACAATCTTTTTCCAATCGTCATAGAAATAAAACCAGGCGATCATAAAAGCTGTGACTAATATATGAAATGATTTTCTTAATAATTCCTTACTGTATTTAGACATGAATTATTCCACTGAATTAATGAGTCCAAATATTTCCTCTTTTATCTGCTTGTTGGTAGCAAGTGCATTTTCACGGCTATCCCTGTTGGAATAGAAATAGAATTTGATTTTAGGCTCTGTTCCGGATGGTCTGATTGCAAACCATGAACCATTATCCAGGAACAGTCTGATTGCATTCTGAGGTGGAATATCCTCGTAGCCATCAATATAATCTATTACTTTCTCAACCTTAGCACCTGCTACAGTCTGAGGAATATTTTCCCTGAACCACTTCATCATACGCTGTATGCGCTGTGCTCCCGGTATTCCCTCAAGAACAATATTAGGTTCATCCTCGGCAAAAAATCCGTACTTAGCATAAATTTCCTGAAGGACATCCCACAAGGTCTTACCCTGCTTGCGATAGTATGCTGCAGCCTCTGCTACGAGCATTCCTGCAGAAATACCGTCTTTATCACGGATATCCTCACAAACAGCATATCCAACAGACTCTTCATATCCAAAAAGATATGTAAATCCATTTTCGTGAAGGTAAGGAATCTTACCGCAAATGTTCTTAAAGCCTGTAAGGGTTTCAAACATTTCAACGCCATAAGCCTTGGCCATGATAGTTGAAAGTGTAGAGGTTACTATGGACTTAACCATAGCTCCCTTAGCAGGAAGGGTACCTGCACTCTTATGTCCCTCAAGAACATAATTTACCAAAAGATATCCTGTCTGATTACCATTAAGAGGAATATAGTTGCCATTGTCATCTCGAATCTCAATAGCAAATCTGTCAGAGTCAGGATCAGTAGCCATCAAAAGTTCAGCACCAAACTCTCTTCCATACTGCTCACTAAGCTTAAATGCCTTTGGATCCTCAGGATTAGGATATCCAACAGTTGTAAAATCAGGATCAGGATTTTCCTGTTCAGGAACTATTTTCCAATTGGAAAATCCTCTGTCAGTAAGCATCTGTCTGAAAGGAATAGAACCACAACCATTAAGAGGCGTGTAAACAAGCGGAATAGTCAGATCAAGCTCATCACCTTCATGAATTGCCATTCCTTCAATTTTATCCAGATACTCTCTGTCATATTCTTCTGAAAGAACAACAATCTTACCGCTCTTAACACCTTCTTCAAAATCAGATGTCTTAATACCTGTCCAGATATCAACAGCATTGATTTTCTCTGTCATTCCATCTGCAACATCTGATGAAACCTGGCATCCATCGTCCCAGTATGCCTTGTAGCCGTTATATTCTCTTGGGTTGTGTGAAGCTGTGATATTGATACCTGAAACTGTTCCAAGTCTCCTTACCATATATGCAAGCTCCGGAGTAGGTCTCAAATCCGGGAAGGTATATACCTTAATACCATTAGCAGCAAAAATGCCTGCAGCAAGCTGTGAAAACTCTTTTGAAAAATGTCTTGGATCATGGGCGATTACAACACCCTTTTCACAGGCCTCTTTTCCCTTAGATACTATATAGTCTGCAACGCCCTGAGAAGCCTTACCTACAGTGAGAAAATTCATACGGTTTGTTCCGGCACCAACCTTGCCGCGAAGTCCTGCTGTTCCAAAGGAAAGATCCTGATAAAATCTGTCTTCAATCTCCTTCTCATCACCTTTAATGCTTTCAAGCTCAGCCTTTAAAGGATCTGAATCCATAAGCTTATCAAGCCACTCCTGATATCTTGCCTTGTAATCCATTTAAACCTCCTTAATGGTACTTCAATCCACAGCAGACGAATCATCCACTGTGGATTGTATTATTGTTTATATTACTTATCACCACAAATCTTGTTGATGACAATCTTACCTGCTCTCTTTGCAGCATATGGTCCTACAAGCTTAAGCTTATCTTCTGATCTGACCATAGTACTTGCTGCAGGCATATCTCTTGTAAGGTGGATAGCGTCGAATTCACACTTTGTTGTGCAAAGTCCGCATCCAATACAACGGTTCTCGTCAACTGTTGTAGCACCGCAGCCAAGACATCTTGCAGCCTCTTTCTTAACCTGTTCCTCAGTAAGAGTAAGTCTGAGATCATCAAAGGTCTCCTTAGCCACTCCAACCTTCTTACCAGGAATCTGTCTCTGTGCATTGTCGAAGTTCTCAACCTTAATATCATCCTTATCAAGTTCAATGAACTCTCTTCTGTCTCTTGCAAGATCAAGACGGTTTCCTTTATGAACAAAGCGGTTAATGGAAACGAAGCCTTCTCTACCACCTGCTATTGCATCTATAGCAAAACGAGCACCTGTAAATACATCACCGCCTACAAAGATATCAGGCTCAGCAGTCTGTCTTGTAAGGCTGTTAGCAATAGCTGTGCCGTTTCTGTTAAGTTCAACCTTAGTTCCCTCAAGAAGTCCGCCCCACTGAACAGACTGTCCGATTGAAAGAAGCAGATTCTCGCAAGGAATCTCAATAGTATCGTTTTCATCGTACTTAGGGCTGAATCTGTGCTGCTCATCAAATACGCTTACGCACTTCTTGAAAATAACAGCCTTGACCTTTCCTGCCTCAGTAACAACTTCCTTAGGTCCCCAGCCATTCATTACCTCGATGCCTTCTTCTTTTGCTTCTGCTACTTCATCCTTAGCTGCAGGCATCTCTTTTTCACTTTCAAGGCAGAGCATTGTAACCTTGGAAGCACCAGCTCTTACTGCGGTTCTGGCAACATCGATAGCAACGTTTCCGCCACCAACTACAACTGTCGCACCATTAAGCTTAATGCTGTGGTCCTGATTGATGTTTCTAAGGAAATCAACACCTGTCTGAACGCCCTGCGCATTTTCTCCAGGTATTCCAGCCATTCTGCCGCCCTGCATACCGATAGCAATAAAGAATGCCTTGTAGCCTTCTGCACGAAGCTGCTGGATTGTGGTATCCTTACCAACTTCTACGCCACACTTAAATTCTACGCCCATCTGTCTGATGACATCTATTTCAGCATCAATTATATCCTTCTCAAGTCTATAGCTTGGAATGCCGTTCATAAGCATTCCGCCTGGTCTCTTCTCTTTTTCAAAGACTGTTACAGGATAGCCGTTAAGTCTCAGGTAATATGCAGCTGAAAGACCTGCAGGACCGCCTCCGATTACAGCTACCTTGTACTCATCGCCCCACATTCCGCCATCATGCTTCTCGCAGAGAGGAATATATCTGTCTTCCTTATAAAGATCCAAAGAAGCGATGAATTTCTTTATCTCATCGATAGCAAGAGGCTGATCGATAGTACCTCTTGTACAAGCATCCTCACAACGTCTGTTACATACAGCACCGCAGATATATGGGAATGGATTATCCTGCTTGATGAGCTTAAGCGCATCATCATATCTGCCTTCTGCAGCCATCTTGATATAGCCCTGAACTGAAAGATGAACAGGACATGCAGTCTTACATGGAGCTGTACCTGTATCATAACAGTTGATCTTGGCATCATCTCTATAGTTGTAATTCCACTTTTCAGGGCCCCACTTCTTTTTATCAGGAAGCTCTGTCTTAGGATATGTAACTTCAGTTCCGTTCTTCTTGCAAAGCTTCTGTCCGAGCTTTGCTGCACCAACAGGACAAACCTCTACGCACTTACCGCAGGCAACACACTTATCCTTTTCAACATGTGCTCTGTATGCAGAAGCTGACATATTTGGTGTGTTAAAGAGCTGTGAAGTTCTAAGAGCATTACATACACCTGGCGCACAGTTACAAATAGCAACAATCTTGCCCTCACCGTCAATATTGGTAATCTGGTGAACGTAGCCGTGTCTCTCTGCCCTCTCAAGGATCTCATAAACCTCTTCCTTGGAAATGTAATGACCAATTCCACGATCATCCATGTACTCAGCCATATCACCCATTCCGATACAGTAATCACCACGGATTTCACCTGAACCCTCACCACGCATAGCCTGCTGTTTACGACAGGAGCATTCTGAAATGCCATACTTGTCATACATATCAATCCAGCGGGAAAGATGCTCAACAGGTACTGACTGATTCTCAAGGGAAATAGCCTTTTCTACTGGAATAACATGCATTCCGATGCCTGCACCTCCTGGAGGAACCATCTGTGTAATTCCTGCAAGCGGAAGCTGTGTCATCAGGTTAAAGAATGTAGCAAGCTGAGGAAATTCATCTGTCAGCTTGTCCTGCATCATCATGAATTCAGCAGAGCCGGGTACAAATATAGGCAGCTCGTACTGTCTGTGCTTGTCAGGTGTCTTGGCTCTGTTCTGTTCAACGATACCAATCCATTTAAGACGATCAACCATCTCCTGAGCCTTCTCAACGCTCATATTGTTCATCTTGGCAAGCTCTTCTATTGAGTAAGGAACTCTTGTCTTCTTGAAGTTCAAAAGAAACTTAACCTGTTCCTTGTTTAAAATAAGATCAAGCATCCAATACTCAGGATCTCTGTTGTTGATCTTATTAGTGAATTTCTTAACATATCTGTCTGTAATGAGCTTGGCAAGCTCAATAACCAGTTTCTCCTTCTCAGGATCTTCAGCCTTGTAATTTGGATCCTGCCAATAATCGTTTTCATTGATCATTGGATCCCCAATTTTCCATTTTGCCTCCGTTAATGTTTTGGTTGCCATAAAAACCTCCTACTATTTGTTTCTTGCCATGTTTCTACTCTTCCCTGCGAAGTCAAATGCCCAAAGTGCACTTCATATATCATGGCGCTGAACAACAAAACCGCTTTGAATTGCACTTTGGGCACTCGACTTCTTGAAATATATCCCCATAACAAAACTACCATTAATTCCATATTATTATACAGGAATCAGGCAAAAAATGCCAGCAAAGTTTAGTATTTTTGTTGTCTTTTGGATGTAAATCTGCATATTTTTTAGCAACTTCTGACAAAAATAAAGGTTCAAAACACTGGCTCAAACAAAATTAGTTTCCATTCACAATGTTTTTATGGACATATGCGAAACTATGCGCAATAATAGTTTCTAGTTTTTTTATTTACTTTATAGTTTGAGGTAAAAAATATGAAAATAGAAAAAGTTACTGTAGCTGATACGGAGGAACTCCTTGAAATATATGCGCCATACGTTACTGATACAGCTATCACATTTGAGTATGAGGTGCCTTCCAAAGAAGAATTTGAGAATCGGATCCGTAATATATCCGCCAAATTCCCCTATATCAAGGCTATAGATGATGATGGCAAGATTTTGGGCTACGCCTATGCCAGCACTTTCAAGGGCAGAAGCGCCTATGACTGGTCGGTTGAAACCACTATTTACCTTAGAGAAGGTCAAAAAAGAAATGGCTACGGATCAAAACTTTATCTGGCTCTTGAAGAAGCGCTAAGAAACATGGGAATTCTTAATGCCAACGCATGTATTGCCTACCTTAAGGACGGCGAGACCGATCCTCACCTTTCAAATGACAGTTTCTTTTTCCATAAAAAGCTTGGCTATCAGCTTGTAGGAACCTTCCATGACAGCGGCTATAAATTCGGAAAATGGTACGATATGATCTGGATGGAGAAAATGCTGGGTGACCACACTGATTCCCCCGCTCCCGTAGACTTCGGAAATTGGTAAAAATAGTTAAAGGCTGTGCAAAATTAAAATGCACAGCCTCTTTTATTATCATAAATTAACTTTCGGAAGATTCCAGCGATAATGCCTTGCAAGGAACCTTAATACAATAACCAGTGTAAAACTACAGACCATGGCAGCATTCCAGCCGCCCAGCACTTCGTACATGGCGACCATCAGTATTCCGCCTATTATCACCGGAAGTGCATAAACATGTTTCACGAAAATGGCCGGCATCTGATTGGATAATACGTCTCTTAAGACGCCACCGCCCACTCCTGTTATAAAGCCCAGGAACACCAGTAAAAAGAAGTCATCCTCATAACCAAAATTAGCACCGATCATGACTCCGTCAACCATAAAAGCTGCAAGTCCTACTGTATCAAAAACAAATAGTCCTCTCTCATAAAGCCCTGCAAATTTTCCCGGAATTCCCTTATGAAAATACATTATTCCAAAAACTATGTTGGCAACAATTGCCGACACAAGAACGTAAAACGGATTAATAAACATCTGTGGCGGAAAATTTCCCATAATAATATCTCTTGTAAGTCCGCCGCCGCAGGCAGTCAGTATAGCTAAAATATTAACACCGAATATATCCATTTTCTTCTGGATACCGGTAATAGCCCCGGAAACCGCAAATGCTACGGTTCCAATAAAATCAAATATTAGTAGTAAAACTGAAGACACTTTTTTCACTCTCTATAGCATATCTTATTTTTTCCGCTTCCCTTTGCTTCATACAGCGCCTCATCTGCTCTGCGGAAAATATCATCTGCGCTGTCATTCTTGGTAAACGCTGTCAGTCCCATTGACACTGATACCGGACCAACAGTCTCAAACTCAGCCTTAGAAATCTGAACTCTTACTTCATCCATGTATTTAACAGCTTCTTCAAGGCTCATGCGAGGCAGCATAAAGAGGAATTCCTCACCGCCCCAACGGCCGATCATGGCATGACTAATCTTGGTAACGTGCTCTTTTAACGCATTGCTGACCTGTACCAGCACAACGTCACCCTCTGCATGACCATAGGTGTCATTTATAGACTTGAAATTATCAATATCAACGATTCCAAGGACGATATCAAAATTAAGCACTTTATAATGTTCAACAGCACCTCTGGCAAACTTATCAATAACTCGTCTGTTATTAAGGCCTGTAAGCGCATCCGTATCAGCCATCTGCTGCAATTCCTCATTGGCAGCCCTAAGCTCAGAGGAAGTAACGTTTATGAAATTGGCAAGCCTTCTGACCATGGAAATCTGACCATGCATTTTCTGCTCTTCCGACATTTCAATCTTTTTATCACCATTTCCGGTTGGCTGAGCCTTGGCATGTCCACCTTCTCTCATACTGATGGCAATAAGCGTAACATGATGTTCTATGAGGTAATCATCCATCCTCATGATCTCGCCGCTTGAATAAAAGCCACTGACAGGAGCAATCTTACTAAATGGCCCTGTCTCCTTATTGATCAGATACTTCCAGTAAATACGTCTAACGCCACAGGAATACAGGAAAATAGCCTGAGGCGCAAACTCTTTTACGTGCTCTGTTAGTTCTTCAACATCACCCTTTATCACATCAGGATCACCATAGGAAAGGTTAACAGTAGTCCCCTTGTCAATATCGGCAGCAAGATTTATGGAACCATCCTCTGCATTTCTTGAAAAAGGAAGACGCAACACCTGATTACCATGCTGAATGGACATCAGCGGAAACTCCACAACATTGGAAAAGAAATCCTCATCCTCCTGAATATCCAGATACTTGGCATAAATCTGTGCAGGAGGAATGTTGTCCAGCTCGTAAAGACGCTTACCTTCTATTCTTGTGGCAATAAAATTCTTACCAAGCGGCTTCCAGCCTATGGCATGTTCTATATCAACAGCAAGATCTTTACCACAATAGGTAACAAGTGCTACACCCGCATGGCTAATACTGTCCTCGTTAAGAACACTTGTATAGTTTTCATCAATAAGAACATTGGCACTGCCACCACCAAAGATTCTGACACTACTTTTACATTTCTCAACCTCATCTAATACCTTATGAGAATTAATAGTCTTTAGTGTAATAAGAATTTCCGCTGCAACAATATCAGCTGTTTCGTCGATTATATTCTTGATTTCCCGGCCAAGATCTGTCTCTCCATCAGCCTTGCAGTCAAAGAGATGTACACTTGTATATGTTGATTCAAAAACAGACACGGCCATAACCAGGCCGTATTCAGCAAGGTGTCCGTCGCAGATGTCACCATTGGTGCTGGTACCTGCTATGTGAGCATCAGGATACATCTCAAGTATAGTCCTCTGAACCTGACCAAGCTGATCATCATTAAATACTATCGAATACAAGTGAAACAGAATCGATTTATATGAATGAGTCTGGGTATATTGGCCTATTTCTTCAAATGCCAACGCAACCTCATTTGCTCTAGTAAACTCATAATTAAACTGCTTCATAAAATAACCTCAAAAGCCCCAAATACACAGGCTCCCTACATACCCTCAAAAAATTTAAAACTTAGCCATTAATCTTTTTAAGAATATAGGCTGAAAAACAAAAATCAACACATATCCTACTATAAAACAGATAAAAATGGAAGAAAAAAACATCGAAGAAAGATTAAGCTGCGCCATACCGCCTGACTGCTTCATTGCCATCTGATATGCAAGAAACACCATGGTAAAAGTCATTATTGGTGTGTAAATAAGATCAGAAATGAAGCTACTAAAAAACCTTTCCGGAATTGTCCCCTGTTTAAGTCCCAGTTTTCCTGACAAAAATGCGGTAAGCTTACCCATCGGAATCAAAAAACCAATGAGTATACTGATGATCATGCTGACAATGACACTGGCGATGTACCCGGGAATAGTAAAGTGCCCCGAAGAAAACATTCCAACAAACGAAAGGCAAAAGCTCATCATAATGCCCATTCTTACGTTCATACCACGGCCAACTTTTTTCATTTTTTCTTCCATAAGTTTTTCCCTCTCTATTTCTTGCCCATAATCATTAGTTTTCTCAGTTACTATTCCCACCTCAATACCATAAAAACATTATAACATGTAACGCACGTAGTTTTTTCATATATCAAAGTGGCGGTACATAAAAAAACATGTACCGCCAACTATAGACCATATTAGTGATTATTTTGCTTCAATTTATAGCTATCACATTGCTGTCCATCCGCCATCAATAAAGAGAATCTGACCTGTTGTATAGGACGAGGCATCAGATGCAAAGTAAAGAACTGCACCGTTGAGTTCCCCTTCTCTTCCGGCACGTCCCATAGGACAATAAGCCTCAGCCACAGGATCAAAGCCGCCTGTACTCAGAATATCATTGGTCATCTCGCTTCCGAAATAAGCAGGGCCAATTGCATTTACTGTAATGCCTTTCCTAGCCCATTCTACCGCAAGAGCCTTAGTCAGCATCTTAACGCCGCCCTTGGCTGTAGCATATGCAGGAACCTGCCAGGTGTTAGGAGGCATAACCACTTCTGAATGAAGAGAGCCAACGTTGATAATCTTGCCATAACCATTTTTAAGCATAACCTTGCCAACTTCTCTAGCAACATAAAATACAGCATCCAAATTTGTTCCCAGAACATTTCTCCAGGTTTCATCAGAAAGATCTGCTGCAGGCGTTGCATCACCAACTCCGGCATTATTAACGAGGATATCAATCTTACCAAAATACTCTTCAACAGCCTGTACCATGCTCTTAATCTCATCAACCTTAAGAACGTCGCACTTAACTGCCAGGCACTTAACCCCTAAGCCTTCAATTTCCTTTTTAACTGCCTCTAGCTTTTCAACTCTTCTGGCACAGATGGCAATATCTGCTCCCTGTTCAGCGAGAGCCTTAGCAAACTGAACCCCAAGTCCAGATGAAGCCCCTGTTACCAGTGCAACCTTCCCCGTCAAATCCAAAAGATTTTTCATTACGTGCCCTCCATAATTATATTTTACACAATTATATCGCAAAACGATGTCTTTCGTCAAGTTTTTATCAGTATAACATATATTTCAATCAATTATCATTCTTTGTGCATATTGACTGAAATTTAACATTTAATATCTTTTTTGTAAGAATAATTGACTATGTACTTTATAATTGTTACGATTTTATATATAAGAAATATCCCAAAAAACAAATTATCAGGAGGAACCACAATGAAAAAATGGATGACCCCAGAGCTTGTAGAAATGGGAATCAAGGAAACAAAAGAAATAAAAGAAGCTTTGAATCGAAACGCTAATGGCATGGATGGAAATGTTGACACAAACAACTTTTCTGATGCAACAGGCAAGGAACCAAAGTCATAATTTAAAAGATAGAGAAACAGGGGGACGTATTCGTCCCCCTGTTTCTCTGTCACACTATGAATATTCATTACTTCACTTCAACAAGTTCAATCTTGAAGTTGAGTTCTTTGCCTGCCATCTCGTGGTTGGCATCAAAGGTAATTGTAGTTTCTGTCTTGTCTGTTATTACAACCGGAACAGGTCTTCCATACATATCCTGAAGATAAACATGCTGTCCAACACTGACCTCCTCAGCTCCTGGAAGCTCGGAAATCTGAAGTGTAACAATCTGCTCAGGATCTCTTTCTCCATACGCTTCTGATGGATCAAGGTGAATATCAATGATATCACCAACATTCATTGTTGCAACTGCTTTATCAAAACCGTGGATCATCATTCCTGCGCCACATACAAACTCAAGTGGCTCTCCCCTGTCATAGGAAGAATCAAATTTTGTACCATCATTAAAGGTTCCTGTATAGTGTGTACGGCAGGTCTTGCCAATGTTTGGTCCCTCAAAATCAGGTTCGTAGTGGCATCCATGGCATCCGCCGCAGCCACCTGCGCAGCCTTCTTCATCATCACCGCAGCTGCCGCATCCCTCTTCTTCATCGTGACATCCACCACAACCGCCTTCATCATGGTCACCGCAGGAATGACCATCCTCATGATCACCACAGGTATGACCTTCTCCATGATGATCACAGTTAACTCCTGCGCTCTCAAGCTCGCCCTTAAGGAAGCTTTCAACTACCTCATCGCAATCTCCTGCAGCTCCTGAACATATCTCTATACCATTTTCAGAAAGAGCAGCCTGTGCTCCTCCACCGATTCCACCACAGATAAGAACATCAATGTCTTTTCCACCAAGAAGACCTGCAAGAGCTCCATGTCCCTGTCCATCTGAACCGATTATTTCAGATGAAACTACCTTACCATCTTCTACATTGTAGATCTTGAAATTCTCTGTATGTCCAAAGTGCTGAAAAACATTACCATTTTCATATGTTACTGCAATTCTCATAATTCTGTTTCCTTTCTTATTTAAAACAACTAGCAAATATTATCATAAATATGTAGATGAAACAAGGATGTATATGTTAGAATCTTGTCTGTTGGGATTTTTACACTATTTATAGGAATATAGGGAGAGTATGAAAAATGAAAGAGTTTTTGAAACGCAAAGACATTGAAATTTCTTTGAAGCGCTACGGTATTGACGCGCTGGGGGCAATGGCGCAGGGGCTTTTTTGTTCCCTCCTGATCGGAACGATCATCAATACCATCGGAACACAGTTTAAGATTCCTTTTTTAATGACAACAGTTGCTACTATAGCAGGCACAGAGTATACAGTTGGTGGCCTGGCAACAGCTATGAGCGGACCTGCAATGGCAGTCGCTATCGGATATGCACTTAAATGCCCACCACTTGTTCTTTTTTCCATGATCACAGTTGGTTTTGCAGCTAATGCTCTTGGCGGAGCCGGCGGCCCTTTGGCTGTTTTATTTGTAGCAATTCTTGCAGCCGAGTTTGGTAAGGCTGTTTCCAAGGAAACCAAGGTAGATATTCTGGTCACACCTCTGGTAACAATCGGAGTCGGTATTTTCTTTTCCTGGCTTATTGCACCATCTCTTGGAAAAGCAGCCATGTGGGTCGGCGACGTTATTATGAAGGCTACAGAGCTTCATCCGTTCTTTATGGGAATTATAGTATCCGTTCTGGTTGGAATGGCACTTACACTTCCTATATCTTCAGCAGCCATTTGTGCTGCCCTTGGACTTACAGGACTTGCAGGCGGTGCCGCAGTGGCTGGATGCTGTGCACAGATGATAGGCTTTGCAGTTATTTCATTTAGAGAGAATAAATGGGGCGGCCTTGTTTCTCAGGGAATTGGTACATCTATGCTTCAGATGGGTAACATCATCAGAAACCCAAGAATCTGGATTGCACCTACTCTTGCTTCTGCAGTTACAGGACCTATTGCAACCTGTCTTTTCAAGCTTCAGATGAACGGTGCACCTGTTTCATCCGGAATGGGTACCTGCGGTCTCGTTGGACAGATCGGTGTCTACACAGGCTGGGTTAAAGATGTAGCTTCCGGTGCAAAGAGCACTATTACTGCATTTGACTGGATTGGACTTATTGCCATTTCTTTTGTTCTTCCTGCTATTTTTGCACTTATATTTGATTCAGTCGCAAGAAAGCTTGGTTGGGTAAAAGAAGGCGATATGAAGCTGTAATATTTCTACCAATATATAAAACAAAACTAATATGGCGCGGCATAACCAGAACAAACTAGCTATGTCGCGCCATTTCTCTAATTTATCATCTTCTTGAAATCTTCAAGCTCAATTTTTTCATGAGAGCTTTTCTATGGTAATTCCACCAAACTCTGAATTCAGCTCTTTTTCAAAAGCTTCAGTCTCCTGCTGCGTCTTGTCATAAAGAGCCAGCAAATACCAGTCATCAGTATAATCAATTCCAACATCATGTGGGCTTATGTACTTGCGAAGCTTCTCTTTGAATTTATCATCATCATGTTTCTTTTCAACGAAGATAACATAAAAGTCCTTGCCTTTTCTCTCCATTAGCTTCATAAGATAACAGAGCATCCTTACGTGAGTGGGACTTATTATGCTATCCTTATAACTGAGGTCATCAGCAAGTCTTCTCTCAAGCATAGCAGAATTTCTAATATTTCCATCAGTATCGGTAGCCTGTCCCTCCACTGTCATAGGATAGATTTCTTTTCTATCCATGAGTCTTAGGAATATCTCGGTAAGTGCAGGATCGAACTGTGCTCCTGAACACTGCTTTAATTCTTCCCTAACCTGATCATCAGATAGCCTGAACCTGTATACACGGTTAGAGGTCATAGCATCATAACTGTCTGCCAGTGCCAGAATCCTTGCCACCAGCGGTATATCGGTATCTGAAAGTCCGTCCGGATAGCCCTTTCCATCAAATCTTTCGTGGTGATGCCTTATTCCCTCAAGAAGTCCTTCAATGACATTGCCAAGAGGCCGCATCATCTCATAGCCAATCTCTACGTGTTTTTTCATAAGGTCATATTCTTCGTCGGACAATCGGCCTATCTTATTGAGAACATCGTCTGCAACACCTATTTTGCCGATGTCATGTACAAGACCTATATAGTGAATTCTTAATATGTCATCCTCTGACAGATCATAATCCGCCGCCATTTCCCTTGCAAGGATCTGCGCATACATACCTACTCGCTCCGAATGGCCTCCGGTGTATTCATCCTTGGCATCTATGGCACTGGCAATGGTCTCTATAGTCTTAATGGTCATTTCCGTGTAGTTCTTTTCACGGGTATTATAATTCTTGATTTCATCATAAATCGTCTGAATAACAGTGGCCGCCATTAAAAAGACAATAGCAATACTGATCTCAGTTCCGAAAACATGGAATCTGTTCAGATAAAATCCCAAAAGTTCACTCAAAGAAACCACAATGAACAAAATCATTCCCATGGTGGTTATGTGATACTCTTTTACCCTCCTGGTCCGAACATCAATAATGATATTAATTATGGTCACAATGGCGCACAGGAATGTCCACATATGTGAAAATCCCAAGGTCACATAATAATCAGCCACATGTGTACTGTTCAGGATAATGTTAATAAAGACCTGAAGCAGGGCAAGGCTCTCCATCACAACATATATTTTGTGATAGTGTCTATGCTGCACTTCATCAAAATAGAGACATGCAAACACGCCAACCATCTCTACAAGATAATAGGAAAAGAACTGAGAAAGAGACGGACGCAGGAAAATAATCTGTCTCATAGTTGATTCGCTGAATATCCAAAGAGACAGATCCATTACTAAAAGTCCCATGTTTCTGGCAGCTTTTACCTTAAAGGAATTTATCAAAAACAGCGCTGCAAATGACAGCACCGCCCCCAGGACAAAGGTCATTAGAGCTATGAAACATACCGGTCCTGCACTCTTAATAACTTCAAACCACAGATTGTTGCCATAATAGATCTTGGCACCATTAATTATATGTTTTGCCTTAAAATGGATTTCAATTCTGATATCTTTTCCTGAATCCCATTCATAAAGCTTGGCCACAACAAAGGCACTTGGAACATAATAAGGCGAGCCGCTGACAGTATTAGAAGAATACTCGGCACGAAGACTACCATTAACGTATATCAGAACATCTTCCATGGTAGACCTGATGGCCAGATTCATACCATCACTAAGGCCTCTTGGAAGGGTATTTTCAAGTACCACGGTCTGTCCATAATCGGCGCTGATTGAAGCCGGAAGCTCAACATTTACATTTCCGTTTTCCGTAACCATCTGCCATCCGCTGTTAAACTCCCAGGTTTCAAACGAACCAATGTAAGCCTCATTGGCATTACTCTTATCAAAAAGAGCAACACCCATCAGGAGCACAGTTATAGCCAGGGTAACAGGAGCGCCTATCCGTATGAGGTTTTCAGCAATTTCTATAAAGCTTCCGCTGTGCTTGAAATTCATAATACAATCCCACAAACAACCTTAATGCGCGCCTTAACATCAAGCAGGCCCATTAGCTTCCCTAATAACTTCGGTAACATCAATTATCATAATATAGTAGCCTCTTAGATACTTCTTACTTCTAAGGAGTCTTCCAATCTCATAACTGTAGAGCTTACCTTTATACTCAAAGGTTCTTACAACATTTTTGACCGAGGAATCCGCCTTAACAAATTCCATAAGAGCAGGTCGCAAAAAAGTGTTGAATCTTCCACCGTTTCCGGGAATTTTCTTTTCCATCTCCCACTCGGTTAGTTCCGGGAAAATACTCTTGGCTCTATCACCGCAGCCCATATACTTGAGATTCTTATTAAAAATGATATAGCCGTTTTTATTAAACTCAGAATCGAATATCTCCGGATTACTGTAGGCAGAATATACACTGGTCTTGATAAGTGGTATCAATATTACTCCGCAGGCCGCAGTGGAAGCCACTGGAATAAGTTCAAAATCTATATGTACCAGGTGCTCAATCAGATATACACCGACCATAAAAAGATCTACAAATATCAGGGTATCTACATTAATACGGCTAACAACAGTTTTTCTCTGAAGAGAATACATTCCTGCGATAATACCCGCAGCAGTATAGAAAACCAGCGTGACCACATAAACCGTGTGCATCGGTCCGTAAGTCTTGGTAAGATACGCTCCTGCCTTGGAAATATGATACTGAGCAGTTTTATAATAAATCTCCGATTCTCCAATCGTGCATACCGTCATGAATATAAAGAGCTGAACAGCATACATAATGGTAATCAGGACCCTTGGAATTTCCACTTTACATATGTTGCATATAATGAAGAAAATGATAGTTGGAGAAAAAATACCAAGAACATAGCTTACTTTTGTAGCCAGAATGGCTTCCCTAAGATTATGAGATACCGCCAGGGCATAATAACCTCCATTGCTGACAGCAACAGTAACCATGAGAAGGACGATATTATAATCAAGAACCTTACCATAGATAGTAATATATAATAGCAATAGCAAAGCTATAAAAAAGCAGAAAACATATACCATAATCCACCTCATTTTCAGGTGTACACAACGCCATTATTATTATAAAAAAAAACACAAAAAAATCCAATAAACCATCAATGTCTATTGGACCTTTTCGTGGGATATTTTTATAAAAAAAATATAAAATTCTTAGAAACTACAATGTATTACTATCGGTACTAAGGCTGGACAAGAACTGCTTAGTACGTTCATTCTTAGGGTTATTAATTACCTCTTTTGCATTTCCTCTTTCCAGGATGATTCCCTGATCCATGAAAAGCACTTCATCTGCCACATCTCTGGCAAAGTTCATTTCATGTGTGACAATCACCATGGTCATTTTTTTATTAGCAAGTTCTTTTATAACACGCAGAACTTCTCCGGTAAGCTCAGGATCAAGGGCCGACGTGGGCTCATCAAAACATAAAATGTCAGGCTTTAGGGCCAGGGCTCTTGCTATGGCAACTCTCTGCTGCTGCCCTCCCGAAAGCTGATGCGGATAGAGCTTCATTTTCCCGGCAAGGCCCATTTGATCCCGCAGTATCATTCCCATTTCATCTATTTCAAAATCACTCCTGCCCTCTGCCCTAAGTTTGGGAGCAAGGGTAACATTTTCAAGCGCAGTATATTGCGGAAAAAGATTAAACTGCTGAAAAACCATTCCAAAGTGGAGTCTCTTTTCCCTTAAAAGATCCGGGCTATATGGCGCCTTACTAGCATCAAAAAGTTTCTGTCCTCTGACAGTTATGGTTCCCTCATCAGCCATTTCCAATAGATTCAGGCATCTGAGCATAGTAGTCTTCCCACTTCCGGAGGAACCGATCACCGAAATAGTCTGTCCTTCCTCCATGGAAAAAGAAATTCCTTTTAAAATATCATTATTCTCAAATCGTTTTACTAAATTATTAACTTCAAGTATAGGCATGGTTGTCCTTTTTATCTAAAATATGAAAGTTTATCTTCAATGTATCTAAACAGTAATGTAAGCAGTCCACTAAACAAAAGGTAGAAGGCGCCGGTGTAAAAAAGCGGCCATATAATACCGCTACTCTTTATAAAAGACTGTCCGTTCCAGATAATCTCGTAAACAGCAATTACTCTCGCAAGCGAAGTATCTTTTACAAGAGTTATTACTTCATTTGAGATAGGTGGGATAATTCTCTTTATGAGCTGTAGCAAGATAATCTTGAAAAAGATCTGCTTTCTGGTAAGGCCTAACACCTGCCCGGCTTCATATTGGCCTACCGGAATTGACTGGATGCCACCCCTGTAGATCTCGCTGAAATAACAGGCATAATTAAACACGAAAGCTATAAGTGCAGCCATAAACCTTCCATTGCCGGAAGTTCCCCATACATTGAGGCCAAAGAATATTCCGGGGCCATAATATATGACCAAAAGCTGCAGCATCAAAGGAGTTCCCCTGACTACCCATATGATAAATCGAAGTACAGTCTTTAAAACCTTAAGTCTGCTCATGGACCCAAGGCAGATGAGCAGACCTAATGGCAAAGAAAAAACCAGTGTTAACAGGAATAATTTAATTGTGGCTAAAAAACCTTCAAGTAATGATAATGTAACGGTCCAAAACATATAACTATTCCTCTTTACTGTGGAATTACTGCTTCCTGCACGCCATACTCATTGGCAGTCTGCATCAGGCTTCCGTCTGAATAGTACTCTTTTAACTGAGCATTGATATATGCAGCAAGATCCGAACCCTTTCTGCATCCGATTCCATACTCTTCTGTAGTAAGTTCAACTGTATAAGTAAGGTCAGGATAGCTGGTTCCTTCACCGATCATGGCTCCTGCCATCAAAAGATCTATGATGCATGCGCCGGAGGTTCCTGCCTGTACTTCCATAACAGCATCAGCCTGAGATGTTACTGAAGTGTAATCAAAAGAATTGTCAACAGCTGCTGCCTCTCCTGCAGAACCGGTCTCTACTGCAAAATTAAGTTTCTGTGCATCCTCTACCGTCTTAACCTGGTCAGCATTTTCTTTTGGTACTACAACTACCTGGGCATTGTTAAGATATGCATTAGTGCATTCCATTGAAGTTGTAACCTCATTTGTCAGAGTCATTCCGTTCCAGACAACATCTATTGACTTGTTATTAAGCTCAAGAACCTTGTTGTCCCAGTCAATCTCAACAAATTCAACATTAACGCCAAGAGACTGTCCAACCTTTTTGGCCAGATCTGCATCAAAACCAATCCACTCCCCATTGCTATCCTTGTAATCCATAGGGGCAAAATCTGTTATACCCACAAGAAGTGTTCCTTTGTTCTTGATATAATCAACATCCGACTGACTATTCTGTGCGCTTCCACAAGCAACAAGCGAAAACGCTGTAAGTGCCATTGAAAGTAAAGCAACGATTCTCTTCTTCATAATATTTCATCCTCCAAAATCTTTTTTGTGTAATCGAGAATCATTATACACTACTTTACCGTGCTAATGCACTAAAATTTTATCAAATTAAAAAAATATTTTGCTTTGTTTTGTCTAATTCAAAAAGTCAAAGGACATTTGCCCATCTATCCAGCTCTTTTGCTCAGCTTGATGAATCTCATCCTCCGGTCTTATGTGGCCTATTAAAAGAGGAGAATTAGGATCATGATTATCATGATTATCCATTACGGTCTTGTAATCATAATTGGCATAGCAGTACCTGCACATATGAAGACACGTATTATACATGCCTATATCGTTTCCAAGGAAACACTTGCAGGAAGCTCTGGCACTTTTCCCCTTAGGGAAAACCATTGTATTGTGAACAGCCTTCTCATATATAGCCTGGGTCATGCAACCACTGCAATCAGCTCCAAACTGTTCTAGTTCATTTCCTTCTGCACAGGGTCTAAGAACCATGCCATGTTGCCCTGCTATCCGCACCATGTTTTCACCAAGGAAAAGACGTTCCGCCTTTTCTATTGTCTTTGCCTCCGGAAAGTTCTTTTTTACCTTCTGATAAATATCAATAAAGCTGATAACGCTGGTGTTGGTGTATCCGTCAAGTGCAGCAGCTATCTCTTCGAATTTCTCAAGATGATATTCCGTAGTGTATTTCTCATCAAGAAAAATCGGGTCATACCTCCATCCCATGGAATCTATGCCCGCAAACTCCGAAAGCCTTTTGAAGGATTCGATTACCTCTGCAATACCCGGAACATTTGGCTCAATATCCCTGCCATATCCTGTAATGGTGACATACCAGTACATGCCATAAGGTCTAAGGAGCTCTAGGTATTTCAGCATTGGCTCTGGATTTTTGGTGCAGAAACTGATTAGATCCACAATAGAAGGATTTAGCGTAAACTTTGTAACATATGTCATATTGTATGGATTCCGCACATAAACGAATCCTTCTCTTATCCTGTTCGCAAACCAGTCAGCATAAAATGCCGGAATATCAGTGCGGGAGCCTGTTTGAATTATCATAAAGACACTCTTTCTATAAATACTCTATATCACTTCTAACTGTTACTTGAATTTTGGCGCCACAAATTCAACCTCTTTTGCAAGGCATTCGTCAAGTACCAGCTTGTAATACCCAGGCACCATTTCTTCAGTTTCATCATGAGAATGGAACAGCAAAATGTGATAGCTATCTGGTGCAAACAATGCTGCTCCATAAGCAGGATTCATATCATGCATTTTATTGAAAACATCATCCATCGTAAAGCCGCTGTCAGGTCTGATATTGTATTCAGCAAAGTCATAGGTCCAAAATGTATCTATATCCCTGTCCAGACCATTTTCCTTCCACCATGGATAAGATATATTCGTATCATCAACTTTATCAAAGCCATGCTCAGCTAAATATTTTTGAAAAAGCTCCTTGTTCTCTCCACCTTTATCTCCGTATGGAAATCGAAATGGCCTATATTCTCGCTTTACTCCAGCTTCTTTATATAATTCATCCAGCACACTTTCACACTTCTCTATTTCCTTAACGCCTTCATCAAAAGAAATCTCAGAAAAATGTGGATGGGTATAACTGTGATTACCGATAAGAATTCCCTTTTTAACAGCATATAACGCCTCGTCATGATACTGCTCAACATTCTGTCCCCATGCAAACAAGATTACAGGTATATTCTTTTCCTCCAGATAATCCACAATTGCAGGTGTGCACTTAACTGAAAAATCATCCATTGTAAGTAATGCTTTTATCATTTTTATTCCTCCAAAATATATGAATCTTATTTAGCTTTGCATCATATGCATCCCAAATTTCCATGTTCCAAACTCTACCTTGATTTTTTCTTACGTTCATTTAGCTATGTCAATGTCTCATATTTCATA
>JAEEGL015794575.1_pt1 | contig 52571 bp, 38 predicted proteins | sample 9134231 | NCBI WGS metagenome assembly JAEEGL01 (sample SAMN16246548, study PRJNA631951) | gut metagenome | biome: gut microbiome; feature: rumen; material: fiber-attached | host: Bos | place: Iran: Karaj | collected 2018-10
TCTGAGTACTGCTATACCGATCAGCAGCGTCAGGCCTTCATTGACAAGTATGTGGATGGCGACGAGAATGCCTCAGCACTTCACACCCAACGCTACAAAGGTCTTGGTGAGATGAACCCAGAGCAGTTGTGGGAGACCACGATGAATCCTGAGAACCGCCTTTTGAAGCAGGTAACCATCGAGAATGCCGCTGAGGCTGACGAAATCTTCTCTATGCTGATGGGTGACGACGTTGAGCCTCGCCGCCAGTTCATCGAGAAGAACGCTACCTATGCAAACATCGACGCATAATATCCATCCCTGAATCATCAATAAGGAGAGCCTTTGTCCGAGGTTCTCCTTATTTTAAAAGAAGAGCAATGAAGGAAAGAGTGTTATTTCTGATAAGAACATATCTTTGGACGGTGGTTGTATTCATCGTCGCAAAGCTTGCATTTATGTTCTTTTGTCACGAAGGACACGAATTTGCCCATGCTGATATCTATCAAGTCATCAGTCACGGTCTCAGTCTCGACTTGTCAACAGCACTCTATTTCGTCAGCCTGCCCTTCCTTTTGGTGATGGTAAGCCTTTGGATTTCAGGCAGATGGATTATCTATGCGCTTCGCGTCTATTTCATGGTGATATCCTTTGCCTTTGCACTTGCCTTCGTAGCAGATACTAGCCTATATCCCTTCTGGGGATTCAAGCTCGACGCCTCGTGTCTGCAATACCTCGACACACCAACTGAGGCTATGGCCAGCGTGACCACAGGCTATATCATCTGGCGCTTCATCGTCCTTCTCATAGCAACTATCATTATCCTGATAGGCTATTTGAATACAGTCCGCAGACTTCGGACGGTCTGTGAGAAGAGTGTGGGTAAAAAGTCCGCTGTCTACGGAACCATCGTCGGAATACTGATGATTCCCCTAATCGTTATAGGCATCCGCGGCGGGCTCGACGAGTCAACGACAAACATCGGGCAGGTGTATTTTTCGCAGAACCAGTTTCTGAACCATTCGGCAGTCAACCCCGTGTTCAGTTTCCTGGCCTCGTTTGAGAAGAGCGCCAGCAACAACACCGTCTATAATTACATGGATGATCAGGAGTGTGAGCAAATCATCAGCAACCTTTACAATACGGAGAGCATTGACTGCGACACGCTCCTTAACACCCAGACGCCCAACATCATCCTCATCCTTCTTGAAGGTTGCGGAGGGGAGTTTACGGAAATTGGAGGCAGGCAGGATGTGACCCCTCACCTGAACCGTCTGGCTCAGGAGGGCATCTATTTTACCAACTGCTATGGCAACACATGGCGAACGGATCGTGGCACCGTCTGTGCCTGGAGTGGTTATCCTTCATTCCCCTCGATGTCCGTGATGAAGATTCCCTCAAAATCGCGTACAATGCCCAATATTGCCAAGACCCTGAAGGAGCAGCGTGGCTACAACACCTATTATCTATATGGTGGCGACATCAACTTCACCAACATGCGCAGCTACCTGATTGCTGGTGGTTTCGAGCAGTTGAAGTGGAAAGAGGACTATACTTCCGAGGAACAGAAAACAGCACAATGGGGTGTTTGTGACGAGATAACCTTCAATTCGCTCTATGACCTCAGTCAGCAAATGCAGTCGCCTTACGTCATCGGATTCTCAACGTTGAGCAGTCATGCTCCCTGGGATGTTCCCATCAAGCAGTTCGACGACGAGATACTCAATGCCATGTATTATCTTGACCAGTGCCTGGGCAGTTTTATCCAGCGTTTCCGTCAGACGAAGGCTTGGGACAACACGCTCGTCATCCTGTTACCTGATCATGGCATTCCCTATAAGGACATCGACGAGCGTAACCCACTCATGAACCATATACCGATGATCTGGATTGGAGGTGCCGTAAAAGCACCACGACACATTGACCAAGTATGCAATCAGACAGACCTTCCTGCCACGCTTTTGGGACAGTTGGGACTGAACCATGATGAATTTACTTTCAGTCGCGATGTGATGAGCAAGAGCTATACTCAGCCGTTTGCTGTCAATACCTATACCGAAGGATTCTCCGTTATCGACAGCACCAGCTACGTTAATTACGACCTGATCAGCGACCGTATCGGTGTTACGCGTGGTGAGCATGCACAAGAATTACTACAGCGAGGCAGAGCCATTCTGCAAGCAGCATCAAAAGACCTCGATAAACGATGAAACAGATGCTCAATAAGTCATATTCGCCAGTGGTAGCAATAGTCTGGAATCTGTTGCTCATATATATCGTCTACCAGATAGCACGGTGCGAATACTACTTTGAGAATGTCAGTTATCTGAATTATACGTCTGATGTCTTCAGGGGCGGGCTGCTGTTCGACACCTCAGCCATCATCTACACCAATGCCCTGTATATTCTGCTGATGCTGCTGCCTTTCAGACAAAGCGGCTATCAACAGTGCTGCAAATGGCTATACCTTATTATTAATGGTGTCGCACTGGCTATCAATCTTGCCGATTCCGTCTATTTCCAATATACAATGCGTCGTACGACAACGACGGTATTCAGCGAGTTTTCCAACGAAGGGAATCTCGGCAGTATTATCGGAACGGAGTTTATTCATCATTGGTATCTCGTGCTGCTGTTTGTGGGTATCATGTGGCTTCTTTGGCGGCTTTACGCCGCGCCAAAGAAACACCACGCACTCAATCTGGTCAGTCTGATTCTCATTGTGCCGCTCTGTGTTGCTGGTATCAGAGGTGGTTTTACCACTGCCGTGCGTCCTATCACCATCTCTAATGCCAACCAATACGCCCAGCGACCTACCGATGCCGCATTGGTGCTGAACACGCCCTTTTCACTCATCCGAACCATTGGCAAAAACGTGTTCACAGTACCAGCCTATTTCGAGAATGAGGCAGACATGGAGGCCATCTATAGCCCAGTGCATCATCCCATTGATCCTATATTATCTAGTGATTCTAGCTTTACTAGAAAAAATATCGTCATTCTGATTGTCGAAAGCTTTGGCCGCGAATATATCGGAGCACTCAATAAAGACTTCGAAGGCGGAAAATACAAGGGCTATACCCCATACGTAGATGCACTCATCAGCAAAAGTACCACCTTCAGATACAGTTTCTGCAACGGCAGGAAGAGTATCGACGGAATGCCAAGCATCCTCTCCAGCATTCCGATGTTTGTAGAACCATTCTTCCTCACTCCAGCCTCGATGAACGACTATACAGGACTTGCAGGACTTTTGGCCAAAGAGGGCTACGAGACAGCCTTCTTCCACGGGGCGCAGAATGGTTCGATGGGCTTTGAGGCTTTTGCAAGAAAAACCGGCTTCCAACATTACTACGGACGCACGGAATACGAAGCGTCACAAGGCACTGATGACTTCGACGGCACCTGGGCTATCTGGGATGAGCCATTCCTGCAGTACTATGCCAACGAGATGTCAAAGCTGAAAGAGCCCTTTATGACTGCCGTATTCACGGCCAGCAGTCACCATCCTTTTGTTGTACCAGAGCAATACCAGCAACAATTTCCAGAAGAGAGCCTTGAAATCCATAAGTGCATCCGCTATACCGATATGGCTATTGGCAGGTTCTTCGAAACCGCCTCACGTCAGCCTTGGTTTAACAATACCATTTTTGTGCTCACCAGCGACCACACCAACATGAGCGACCACGCAGAATACCAATCAGACTTGGGTGGATTCTGTTCGCCTATTATTATATACGAGCCTTCGCAGCAGGAAGGCAAGACGGAAGATAAGATTGCCCAGCAAATCGACATTCTGCCAACTATTCTCGGATTGCTTGGATACTCCAAAAATTATCTAGCTTTTGGCATTGACGTGCTGAACACCCCAGCAGAAGACACTTGGGCCGTAAACTACCTCAATGGCATTTATCAATATGTGAAATATGGTTATGTACTTCAGTTCGACGGACAACAAACGAAAGCCGTCTACAAACTCGAAGACCGCCTGATGAAGAACAACCTTCTCACCTCTCACCCCTCACCTCTCACAACTAAAATGGAGCGCGAGCTGAAAGCCATCATTCAGCAATATATGGAACGTATGACGCAGAATCGTCTTATGGTGGAGTAATACGAAGAGTTGCTATTTGACAAGCCCGCACCTACGGTTTACCTCCGTATCCTTTGGTATTACCTTGCCGTTCACCACTTCGAAACGCTCATCAAACTCTTCTCTGGTACGTTTCCAACGATTATGGCTCCATAGCCAGAATTCCGGACTGCGACGGATGCTCTTTTCCAGCATTTCGAAGTAGATGTCCGTCAACTCAAAGTCCTTCATCTTCTGAGGTTCACGGGTAACGAGCTTAAGCTCTGCCTCATAATAGCCTCGACGAACACGGTGGATATCAAGATAAAGTACTGCATGTCCCATCTTATGCACAATGCGCTCAGTTCCTGTCAGCACGGGTGTATCATGATTGAGAAAATTTACCCAATGATGAATATTCGTCCAGTAAGGCACCTGGTCAGAAATATATCCAATGATAATAGGTTGGTTATTACGTTTATGATTTACCACCTCACGAAGCGTATCCTGCATGGCTATACTATGAGCGTCCATCCTTTCGCGAATCTTTAGGAAGAGCTTGTCGAAATCCTTATTCTCCAAGGGATGGTACACCTGTCCGCACCACGCATTGGGATTTAGCCAGAGCGGAATGGACGACACCCACTCCCAGTTACAGTAATGTCCAAGATATAGGGCAATAGACTGCCCGCTTCCCATAATCTCATCGACAAGTTCCGCATGTTTGAATACAACGCGCCTTTTCATTTCCTCCCGGCTGATGGTCATCAGTTTTACCGTTTCCACCAGATAGTCACAGAAGAAATGATAGAAGCCACGTTCTATCCTCTGCAGTTCTTCTTCCGACTTCTCAGGGAATGATTCCGTCAGATTCTTCCGCACGACATCTCTGCGATATCCCACCAGTTTGTAGAGCAGCCAGAACATCAGGTCAGATATCACGTAGTGTACTCTCATAGGCAACAGAGAGAACACATACCAAACGGCATAGATGATATAATATAGAATCTTCATCGCGTCTGCTCCCGATAGGCTTTATAGGGCATCTCTAAATCCAAATAATGGAAATTATGCTGGTGCTGGTGATTTCCGTCTGGAATCGTCATATAATCACCGTATTTATTGGTGAGATAGGTGTCATAGTGCTCAACGCCCATAACGGTTATCCCCTCAAACTCATATGGCGTTGGCGTACCAATCACCGACTTCTGCATCACACCCTTGGAACCGTCATCATAGTCAGCTACAAGGTTACAGTCGTCATAACGGTATTTGGTGAGTATCTGGCGAATCTTGTTCTGAACCTCCGCCAGCGAATACAAATTGCGGCATAATAGCGGTATCCAACTGCTGGGGCCGTGACCATGCTTATAGGGATCGCGGAAAAGCAGATAGAGCACTCGCTTGTAATACTCATAGCGTCCAAAGTGCCACTTCTGAGCCAACCAGCCCTTGGGTGCTCCGTCAATAGGAAAGACATCAAGATAAATGCCTCCTAAATATTTCAGGTGCATACGCTCAATCAGCGTAGTGCTGCCGTCCTGGATTTTAGCAAAGGGGAGGGGATAGACATCGTCATTCTCTGCACACACCATCTCGAAAGGCTCTGGAAGCCATTCCTTACAATGAGCGATAAGCTCGTCATAGTCAGCACGAGGCATAGCGATGTCAAGGTCATCGTCCCAAGGGATGAATCCTTTATGACGCACAGCTCCGATCATCGTGCCAGCCCAGATGTAATATCGTAGGCCATGCTGATGGCAAGCGTTGTCGACTGCCTTGAGAATAGGCAGTATTTTCAGTTGAAGAGGACGAATATCGTATGTTGGCATTTCTTTTTTGGGTGCAAAGATAGCAAAAATAAAATAAAATATGTAACTTTGTACCCAAAATATGCAATTAAGATGAATAAAAGAAAGATTTACTACCTGTTGCACAACGGTAAAAACAGCAATTTGAAGTTCTTCATAAAAGGTTACCTACGAGAATATACGCCAAAGTTTTTCGACCAATTCCGTCTGGATCGAATACTGAGGTCACTTGATAATCGCCCAGACAAGGATTACATCATCAGTCGCGTAAATTATTACTGCAAGCTTGATGCTGACACAAAATACGACCGTCAGGAATGGGAAGAGAAGGCAGTCCGTCTCCGTGACCAGCAGATGTTACCGCAGAAAGTGTATTACTTCGATGCGATGGAAATAGCCCGTTATTTCAATCAGAGTCTGAAATGGATCATCAAGTCGGGCGATATTACCAATCTGTTTCCTGTTCCCTATGTTGTCAAGAGCCGTCCCCTTGGGGACGACAATCAGAACTCCACCATTTTGAAATTGGAGAAGGTACGTCATTTCCTTTTCGTAGACGACAAGAAACCTTGGCGCGACAAGAAGAATATTGCCATCTTCCGAGGCGACCTTGGTCCCCGTAAGGAGAATCGTGACGTATTCATGGCAAAGTTTGCCGACGGACAAAGCCCAATGGTCGATGCTGCATCGACTAACCGTATTGATGCTCATCCTGAGTGGCAGAAGGGTAAGATGACCATCGGCGAGCATCTCGACTATAAGTTTATCATGTCACTCGAAGGCAACGATGTGGCATCTAATCTTAAATGGGTCATGTCATCGAACTGTATCGCTGTCAGTCCGCGTCACACTTGCGAGACTTGGTTTATGGAGGGAACGCTGAAGCCCAACTACCATTATATAGAGGTAAAGGAAGATTTCTCTGATCTCGAAGAGCGCCTGCAGTATTATATCGATCATCCTGAGGAGGCAGAGGCCATCATCCAACATGCTCATGAGTATGTGGATCAGTTCCGTGACTTGAAGCGCGAAAAGCTCATCTCACTTCTCGTGTTGAAGAAATACTTTGAAATAACAAACGGCAGATACAAATAGTATATGCTGTTTGTTTTTATCTGAACCAATAGAGGAACTGTTTATAGCTCTTCTTAAACCACCATTTGACACTTTCCATCCGATCTTTCTTGCTTGAAAGTGCCGACTTGAACAGTCCTGTAAATGAGCCTTGGGTAGCCAGAGACGGCTGGCACCACAGACACTCAATGACACCATGCTTAATAAGTTCACCATGATAATGGTCTATTGCCAAGTCACAACGGTCCTTTTGCAATTGGTCAAAGACTTCCTCTATAGCCCGGCGGTTAATAAAGTAAGCCCCAGACATACGCCCATGATCAGCTGGATATAGCATTTGCCCCTTCACCCTACGACTACGTGGCACAAATTGAAGGGGACTGTCTTCATACGATATCAGCACAGGCCTTTCTGTATATTTCTTGGAATACTCACTGATACTCTCCTTATAGCGAGGTAGGAAATGCTTGTGTAACACGATATCGTCTTCGAGCACCAGCGCTCCATCCATATTACCTGCTAATATCCGTTCATAGGCCAGGAAATGTGAAATAGTACAAAGCGAACGAGGGACTTTTCGGTGTAACAACTCTCGTCCGTCTTTCATATACTTGTCGAGATAGCCCTGAATCTTCTCGTCATCATTCCCCTCATTCACGAACTCGTATTCTATCCCCTCTTCGCTTAGCATATGGTCTATATGCTCAGCGCGTTCTTTCAGCTTTTCTGCGTGTATCACAAATGCTTTCATGCTGCAAAATTACGAAAAGTCGAGTGAAAAACCAAATAAATTTGGATATATAGATTATTATTTGTAATTTTGTCACCAAAATAGTTGATATCAATGATATTTGCCCGCGATAAAAGCCAGATGTGCAACAATCTGTTGCAATATGCCCATGTCTATGCCTGGGGCAGAGAACATGGGCGGAAGGTTATCTCCATGCGCTTCAGTTACAAGTATCAGTACTTCCATATATGCCATACGAATCTGACGGGTTTTGGCTGGTACCTGCTGGCAAAATATCTAGCTGCGCTGAAACTGCTGCCAACGGCTTCGTTCAAGCATGACGACTGCGACCGTGAAGCATTGGAACAGAAGATGCTGCGCCACCGGCATATCGTTGTTAGCGGCTGGCACGCTCGATGGTATGACCTCTTTCTGAAATACCGCTCTGAGATATGTGACCTGTTCCGCATCGATGAACAATATATAGAGCCCATGCGTCAGCAGATGAAAGGTCATCAGGGCATCCGTCTCGGTGTTCATATTCGCAGAGGAGACTACGCCAAGTGGAATGATGGTATCTATTGCTATGACGATGTGACGTATGCCAATCATATCAATCAATTTGCGACGTTGCACAAGGGAAAAGAGATTCATGTCTACCTGTCGACAAATGATGCTGAGGTGACGGAGGAAAAATATCAACAGCTATGTTCTGAAGTAAAAGTGCACCACCTACATGGCAGCGCACCAGAAGATCTGTTTATGCTCTCCGAATGCGACTACTTGATAGGACCTCCCAGCACGTTCTCGCTGGTAGCAGCCATGTACAGGGATATTCCCTTGTATCGCATGGATACGGCAGACGCCACTCAAATGACTCAAGAGGGCTTCCGACTTTTCGACTACTGGTTCAGAAGGATTATCTAATGTTTTCCCCATTTGGTGAAGATCACACGCAGGATAGTAAACTGCACCAGCATAGCCACAAGCATCACCAGCGGAGGGGCAATGAGGCGGTGAACTCCTAACCAAAGGAACGCATTGAACAAAACGATATGCAGGAAATAGTTGATGCCGTGACTACCTGCAAACCCCACGAAGTTCTTCCAAGTTGGCTTGGTGCGGAAAGTGAAGTAGTTGGTCAGGATGAAGTTACCTACAAAACTAATCAGATAACCTGCCGTATAGGCAATATTGAGGTCTATCCACCATTGGAGTATGAAATAGACGCCATAGTGGACGGCTGCTGCCAGTACGCCGATGATGCAGAAACGCAGAAACTGCGACATGCCTTCTTTATTTCTAAGCTTTTCAGGGATGTTCATTGACTTTGTATCCGATTATTTGGAGCACTAACGTAGGAAATTGTTCTATCTGATAAGATTTGGAAGCCAGATCTTTGAGCTGTATCATGACATCGGGATTGGCAGCACGATAGCTCGCAGTGGTATAAACCATAAAGGGTGTCTTGAGCCCTGCCTGATAAGATACGGGATCATTGTCCTTGGCATGTGAGCAGTAGTCCTCGCCAGATTCATAGAAGTCCATTCCGTGGTCGGAGAAATAGATGCCAACGGCATTCTTGTCTTTCAGTGTTGCAAAAAGACTGTCAACCACATAATCATTGTAGCGCGTGGCATTGTCGTAGGTGGCATAGTCTTCGCGCTGGTGTTTTGGCTTGTCGGCGTATTGGCTCTCCTTAAAATAGTCAAACGCATCCGGATAACGTTTCTCGAAGTCGACATGCTGCCCCATCAGGTGAACAAATATGGCCTGAGGAGTTGCATGGGAGGACTTCACGTAGGATGGCACATAACCCAGCAAGAGCCCATCGGGCTTGGCATCCTGCTCACCGTCTTCGTGAGTGGTGGTATAGTGGATGGTGTCACAAAGCGCAGCAAAGGCCGCAGAGATATTGTCGTACCACCCCGTCTGTGCCTGGTTGGAAAACCATGCGGTATGATAGCCTGATGCCTGAAAGACCTCAGGCAGGGTAAGACATTCAAACCACTCTTTGTCCACCGTATCATGGCTGTAGGTAGTCATGAAGTGCTTAAAAGCCTGAGCGGTATGGGTGGCTGGGGCAATAGGATCACGGAAGACGATGAGTTCCCCGCTGTCTGCCAACTGTTGCAAACGGGGATTTGTCACCTTGTCGTAGCCATAGAGCGAACTGTGACCCTTGACGAAACTTTCACCAATAATCATCATCACGACATCAGGATGATGTTCGGAGGTGGCTGTCATCTGGGGATGTTGCAGATATTCCACCAGGTTCTTCTGTTCTGTTCGCAGGATACCTTCCAACCTACCTGGCAACGTGTAGAACGAATAGCCCACTCCACAGAAGCACAACAGGAAAAAGAATACGACACCCTTGACAGCCTTTCGTGTCAACGGAAATGATTTCCTGCTCAGCCAAAGAAATACCACAAACACGACCACAAAAGCGATGGAAAACAGCACGATAGTCAGAGGCGTGATATAAGTATGAAAGAATTCCCCAGCCTCCGCATCATTCGTTCCCGTCACCAACGCTATCATCCCTTTGTCGACGGGCGTTCCAAAACGATACCAGCAGAGACATAGCAGACAGAAATAGCAGGAGATGACAAAAGTAAAGACAGTCTGGAGCACTTTCCTGAGATGCAGGAAAGAGGACAAATACAATACCGCCCAGAACAATATCGCCATCACGGTGTTTGCACCCAGAATAAGCAATCCCTTCAAGGGTTTACCTTCGCACAGCGTATAAAACAGCACGTCGGGCAGAGCCATCAAGATGGCGGCCGTCAGGATGAAAGCGATATCGCTGCCTTTTATTCTTTCCATAGCGACCAGACCATTTTACCCCAGGCAAGGGTATAGAGATAGACATCAATATAGAGGGTGCTATTCAGGAAGTTATGCACGCTGGAAGGAACAAACAGGTCGACGGGCACAATGCCGAAGAATACCACCATCCCCCAAAAGAGCACCTTGTCAAACAGGGAATGTTCAGCCTGTAACCAATACCACAGCATATAACCCGTCAGTGCTATCAGGTAGGTATGTGTTTCAGAAGAGTCACCAAACAGAATCACCCAACCCATCAATACACCTAACACAAAAGCCCTGAAGCGGAAGTCGCCCCAACGTTGATATTTGCAAAAGAACAGGACAACAACAAGCCCAACGGTCAATAGCTGAATCCAGCGGTAATAGTCCAGCACATAGCGCAACGGATAGGCGTAGAGTAACGATACATAAAATGTGTCGCTCTGATGTTGGGTCAGCATGTTCCACCAGTTCTCGTAACACGGCAGCAATCCGTCAAAGCCTGTCTTCAGGGCAGGCAGCATGAGTAACAGAATACCCAGCAAGGCAGCATAGCAGAGATGACGGAAGGGCTTCTGGTAACAGAACAGCAACAGCAGCTCAACGATACCATAAACCTTGGTTGTGGTGGAAATCATGATGACCAGCACGGCCCAGAACCCTTTTCCCCGTTCCAGCAACGTAAAGGCAAACAGGAAACAATAGGCCACCACGATATTGAATTGGAAGGGGAAGATGCTTTGCTCCAGGATGAGAAGCAGGAAAAGGAATATCTTTACCTTATAGGCATCATATTGCTTGGGCAGGGTAAAAACCGACAACGCAAATAACGCATAGTTCGTCAGATTCCACACAAAAGGCCCCAGCCATTTGGGCAGGAAAGCTATGGGTGCATAGAGCACCGAAAAGACGGGCGTATAAAGGAAGTACCGTCCATGTTCATCGACAAAGCGTTGCGTATAAGGATTGATGCCATTCCAGAAGTCAAGCGTCGAGTCGGTATATACCAGATAGTTCATATACCGCAAGCGCAGTGTCTCCAAAGCAGTGGCAATGATTGCTACCAGCAAACCCAGCACAAAAATGTTCCGCCCATTCACGGCGGCAGTTAATTTTTCACTCTTCACTCTTCCCTTTTTCCTTTCCACCGTTATACGAGTTGATAAAATATCCAGGGCGCCCTTTCACTTCGTTGAACACCTTTCCAAGATATTCACCCAAAATGCCCAGACTGAGCAGTTGCACACCGCCCAGAAAGAGTATGGTCACCATGATAGTAGGATAACCCTGAACGGGATCGCCATAGAGATTCGTTACGATAATAATATATATAAGGTATATGAATGCCACCAGCGAGACGATGAGTCCCATGACAGAAGCCAGTCGCAAGGGGGCTGTGGTGTACGACATGATACCGTTCAAGGCAAGGTTCACCAACGACATCATGCTCCATTTGCTCTTGCCCTCCTGCCGTTCTTGCTGCTGATAATAGATACCTTTCTTGCGGAACCCTATCCACGAATACATGCCCTTCGTGTTACGTTCCACCTCGCGCATCCGCTTCAGGGCCTCAATGCACGAACGGTCCAGCAGACGGAAGTCGCCGGTGTCCTTTTGGATAGGGACTCGTGTCATCGACTGCAACAGCTTGTAATACCAGTGCGACGTCTTACGCTTCATCCATGACTCTTGGCTACCCTGTCGCTGGGCGTAGACATCGTCATAGCCCTCTTCCCAATAGCGTAACATCTCAGGAATGACATTCACCGGATGCTGCATGTCGGCATCCATGATAATCAGCGCATCGCCAGCGGCATAGTCGAAGCCTGCCATCATGGCAATCTCCTTGCCGTAGTTGCGCGACAGGTCCACGTAGTTGTAGTGCGCATCTTCCTGATGCAAGCGAATCATCTGTTGTAGCGTGTTGTCCGTACTGCCGTCGTTCACTAACAGAAACTCCCACTCATAGTCAGGGTTCTCGGTCAACACCTGATTCATGTTTTGGGTTATCAAGGCGAACGAGGCCTCTTCATTGTAGGCGGGAAGCAGAATGGTAACTTTCTTTTTCATCGGCTCGTTACAAATTCATTGAAGGTGACGAAAGCATGTCGTTGCGCTTTCAGCATTTTTATCAGGTTGTCCAGTCGCTGCATCATCTGGCGACCGCTATGGTTCTTGATGATAAAGGGTATCTTGAATTCCGGGTGTTCTTTCAGGTCGAAGAACTCCCAAGGATGGAAATAGGTGACGAAGTTGCCGTCGTGCTTTAACGTGCGACGCACCAGCCAGTGGTACAATCCCTCCGGCAGGTTATGCAGGGCGAGCCAGAACAGCGGGAAACGAATCCAAGGGGTCACCGAGGCGGGAATCTGCATCACCTCACCTTTCATAAACCATGTGCGCGGTGCAGTCAGATGCATGTAACGGCCAGGGATAAAGGCGGGGTTCAGCGACGAATTGTAGCGATACCCAACGCGCTCTATCTCACTGTCGCTGACAGGAAACATACGGGGCTGGCGATAGCCATACACCGTACGTCCCGTCACGCGTTCCACTATCTGTTTCGACACTTCAAAGTCGGTTTCCTTGGGTTGCCAGTGGTCCACACCGTGACACGCCACCTCGTGACCTTCGTCCATGATGCGCTGCATCACCGCTGGCGCATTCTCGGCAAAGTTGCCCGTACAGAAGAATGTCGCCTTGACACCATTCCGTTTCAGCACATCCAGGATACGGTTCGTACCCTCCGTGCTGACCTTCATGCTCTCCTCCAACGAGATGTCAACCCCATGCTCGCGAGGAACGTCAAACTCTTCTGTGTCAAAACTCAGTAATATCATACTACCTAATCAATCTAATCTTGTTTCATCCGTGTCAAAGAGGATGATATGGCAGGCCGAAGACGTCAGCGACGGCCTTGAACGTCACCTTACCCTCTACAATGTTTAGGCCTTTCGCCAGTGCTGCATCGTCCTTGCAGGCCTGCTGCCAACCCTTGTCGGCCAGTGCAATGGCATAGCGCAACGTGGCATTGGTCAGGGCGAGTGTCGACGTGTTTGGCACTGCACCGGGGATGTTCGCCACGCAATAGTGTACGATACCGTCTTCCACATATACGGGGTCGCTGTGCGTCGTAGGTCGCGAGGTCTCGAAGCAGCCGCCCTGGTCGATGGCCACGTCGACGAGCACCGTTCCCGGTTCCATCAGTTTCAGCATCTCCCGCGTAATCAGGTGTGGCGTCTTGTCACCAGGCACCAATACCGATCCTACTACGATGTCCACCGTTGGCAACATCTGCCGGATGTTATGCTCCGACGAATACAGCGTATGCACGTTGGCAGGCGTTTCGATGTCCAACTGGCGCAAACGCGGCAGAGAAATGTCGGCAATGGTCACGTCGGCACCCAGTCCGGCAGCCATCAGTGCGGCAGCCTCACCGACGACACCGCCACCCAATACCAAAACCTTCGCAGGACTCACGCCAGGCACGCCGCTGATCAGCTTGCCCTTGCCGCCCTTTGTTTTCTGCAGGTAGTACGCGCCATTCAGCGTCGCCATACGTCCTGCCACCTCACTCATGGGCTGCAGCAGCGGCAGCGAACCGTTCGGCAACTGCACCGTCTCGTAGGCCAGACACACGGCACCGCTCTTGAGCATCGCCTCCGTCAGTTCCTTCTCGCACGCGAAATGAAAATAGGTAAACAGCAACTGGCCCTTCCTCACCAGATTGTACTCCGGCTCAATGGGTTCCTTCACCTTCACTATCATGTCACACTCGCGGTAGACAGCTTCGATGGTTGGTAGAATCCTTGCTTCCGCCTTCACATAGTCATCATCGCTGAATCCACTGCCCTCGCCAGCCGTGTGTTGCACGCTGACCTCATGGCCGCGACGTGTCAGTTCTGCCACTCCCGCAGGGGTCATACCCACGCGGTTCTCATTGTTCTTGATCTCCTTAGGAATTCCAACTCTCATAAGCATACGGTGATTAGTTATACACTTTTTACTCCGCAAAGATACGAATAAATGAGTAAAATGCCAAAGAAAAGCTTGGTTTTCTTTGCATTTTCGAACGAAAGTATCTTTACCAAGGGTGAAAGATACGAATAAATGAGCAAAATTCGCCCACGTTCGCGGGCCAATGGTCGTGAGTTGCGACAGATTTGGACGGTGTTTCCCTGATCTGTCGCAGTTTTTGTGGGGTTGTCGCAAGTAGTGGAAGCGAAAAAGTAGAAAAAGCATTGTGGGTGGGAAAAAACGCCGTAATTTTGCAGCAGAAACAAAAAAATAACAAATAAAAAAACTATTATGAAGACAAAGAAGAATTTGGTAAAGCAGGTGCTCATGAGCATCGTTACCGTAGCAACAGTGTTCGGTTTCACAGCATGTAGCGAAGACACTTTAGAAGAGAGTTACGGAATGGCTGAAAAGAAGGCGGCAGCCGACAAGAGCATGTCTATCGGACGCACGGTACTGATATATATGGCGGGGAAGAACGACCTGACACATAATAATAGTCACAGGAACTATGTGAACGAAGACCTGGAGGAGATCAAGGAGGGTTCGCGCAAACTGAGCAGCAACGACTGTCTGCTGGTGTTCGTTCGCCGCTACCTGAATGACAACAATCTGGAGACTCCCTGGCTGGCTCGCATCCAGAACGGACAGGTCACCGACTCGGTATCGGTCAGGGACATGGGAATCATGAAGGAGGACGCCCGTGCCTGCGATCCTGAGGTGATGGAGCAGGTGATGCACTATGCCTACACCAACTATCCTGTCACATGCGACTACGGACTGGTGCTCTGGAGTCACAGCACGGGCTGGTTGATAGAGAGTGAGGTGGCAACGACTCGCGGCTACGGAGTGGACAATGGCAACTACGTCAACGGCAGTGGCAAGTGGATCAACATTCCTACGATGAAGAATGTGCTGGCAAAGATGCCACACCTGAAGTTCATCATGGCCGACTGCTGTCACTTCATGTGTCTGGAGAGCCTCTATGAGTTGCGCTCGGTGACTGACTACGTAATTGGTTCGCCTGCCGAGATACCGGGACTGGGTGCACCGTACAAGGAGGTAGTGTCAGCCTTGTTCGAGAGCGACTATCAGCAGTGGAAGCAGGCACTGGACAAGGCTGTCGTTCTGAAGCGCATCGGTTACAGATGGGATACCGCTAATATCTGGCGCTATGCTTTCGTTGACTTTGAAATGACGGAAGAGAAGTTCCACGGTGTGTCAATGTTCATCCCGCAGGCTCCCACCATCGGTGAATATGCCAAGATGAACGAGGACATCAAGCAGATGGAGTGGGCCGGTGCTATCTCTTTGCTTTAAGCTGGGCGTACTCGCGGCGAGCCCTTTCCAGCTGTGCGAGGAACTGCTCGTTAGACAGCAGACGGCTCATGAGGGCAGTGGCCTCTATCAAGGAAGCTTCAGTGTCACTCTTCCAGTGGCGACCGCAGACAACACGGTTTACGGCATACTCCTGAGCACGGCTGATGAGAGCCTCGGTAGAATCGGGAACGACGAGCGCCAAGGTAAGTGCATAGACCCAACCACGGACACTGTGGCCCGAGGGGTAACTGAAGGATTCGATGTAAGCTGAATCCTCTTCTTCTACCAATGATGGTTCATTGTAATAGATGTGGGGACGCGTGCGGCGGAAGTAGTCCTTGGCGCGTCGGTTGGTGGTAGCGGCATCCTTGCGGGCTCCTTCTACCAACTTGAAAATCTCAGGGCATTCCTCGGGACCGATGATGAAGCCTGCGGGAGCGCTGAACGCCCTGGAAGTCCACTGTACCTCATCGAGAGCTGCCTGTACGGCGCGCGGGGTGTTGCGCTGTTCCTTGCCCCATTCATAATAGTATTTGTCGTGCTGGAATGCTTCGCTGTCGAACGCTGGAGGATCAGGCAGGTAGAGCATGTGGTTGGGCAGTTCATGGAAACTGAGGAATGCCGGCGTCTTCACCTTCTTGTCGCCACTACCGGCCTGTGCGACAGTCAGCAGGGAGGAGATGTCGACGGGGCCTGTGGGTGTAGGCACGAAACGGACATCGGGAATGACAACGGTCTTGAACCAGTCGCGGAGGTAGCCTTTATACTGATTCTGGGAGTCGGCCACAAGGAGCAGCACCTGACGACCGTCGGAAAGTCGCGGACCGACACAGAGTCCTTCGTAATTGGCAAAGGAGCGGGCGGTCAGGTTGATGTTGGTGCGGAACTCGGTGAGCAGCTGTTTCTGCAAGAGGTCGCCGGGCTGTTGCAGGGCGGGATTTACCTTGTAGAGTTTCACATGGACATAGGAGCCGATGTTATTGGGTGTCTGATAAACCTCACGTTCGAGCACGATGAGCTGGCCGTCGTCGAGGGCTGCCAAGCCGCTGACACCGAGGGCCGCCTTGCCCTCAGCACCCATAACGGATGATGAGTCGCTGACATACCAATACTGCTCGGCAGGTTGCAGGTCGTCGTTGAAACTCTGAAAACGCAGCACGTTGGGAATCTTCCGCTTGATGTTGGGCTTCTCGCCGTCGGTCTTCAGCGTATTCTCCGTCGTAACCCAAAAACGATGGGTTTGGGCGTTGTAGGTCAGAGCCTCGAAACCGCGGTTGCCATAGCTGACGCCGAAGACGGCGGGGATGTTCAGTTGGCGTCCCGTCAGTTGGCCGTCGAGCGTGTATTCCACAATCTGACCGTCGGCCTCGCCACTGACGAATACGGTATTGGTCTGTGGCACGTAGCAGATGCCCTCCTCGTCGCGATTGGGCTGGTGGTTGGTCATGAAACTGTCGGCACGCACCTCGAGGATATCACCATCGGCATCGGTGCGGATGGTCATCAAGTGGAAACCGGCCGTAAGCGACTTGTCGTTGGCAACGGCATAGCGGTCGCCCCCAAGCCACGTAATGCCACTATAATTGCCGGCGGGGACGGTCTTGGGAAAATGGTGCTGCTTATGCTGCACGACTTGCTGTGCAGCCGTCGAGAGCACTGCCGCGAACAAGAAACACGGAATGAGGATGCGTTTCATAGGCGGTTTTGTGTTTGACAATTCTTATGACTAATAGAGTTCGGCGGGAATCAGTTCCTTGGCGCGGTTGAAATCCTCTACCGTATCCAATTCTATAGAGAAGAGGTCGGTGGTGTCAACCACACGGAAATGATGCCCTTGAGGGATGAGCCGTTCGAAGGCACGCTCATAGAAAATATCGATGAGCCCCTCGTGCTCTATCATCTGCTCCAACTCGCGGAATAACGCCGAAGAATAGTCAGCAGCAATGCGTTCGATGCCTACCGACTCGCCAATGGCATCGGCAATGCTACACGTCTTGCTGAGTTCTACGACACGGTCGTTAGCGTCGGTGATGATTTTGATTTCCTCTTCGCCGCACTCGTGACGGTTCAGTGCCAGTGCAGTACCCTGTTCGTTGACCATCCGTTGCACGGTCTCAGGGTCACAGAGGATGTCGCTATCCATCAGCAAGAAGTCCTTGCCATCGGTATAAGGCCGCGTCATCCAAAGTGAGAAAATGTTGTTGTTGTGCTCGTAGTCGGCATTGTGGATGAAATGGATATTCAGAGGTGAGGGCTGAGAGGTGAGAGGTGAGAGGTAATGTTCCGTGAGGAAATCACGCAACATCTCTCCACGATAACCCGTCACCACCACCAGTTCACGGATGCCGGCGGCCAACATGGCATCAACCGTTCGTTGCAGCAAGGTGCGCTCGCCCACCTTCAGCAGACATTTTGGACACGCATCGGTCAGCGGACGCAGGCGTTTGGCCATACCCGCTGCAAGAATAACTCCTATCATAATTAATTACGTGGAAAATAAAATTACTCCGAAAGTATTTAGAATTACTCCGAGAGTATTTAGAAATTCTCTTGGATTCTGGCAGCAATCTCCTTGAACTCCTCCTCGCTGAGCTTCAGCTTCTCACGGCGGAAGTCAGCGTCGGTCTCACTCTGCATGGGGATAAGGTGAATGTGGGCATGAGCAACCTCCAGTCCCAATACTACCTGAGCCACCTTCTTACAAGGGAACGCCTTCTTGATGGCAATGGCCACACGCTTGGCAAACTGCTGATAACGAGCAAGTTCGTCGTCGTCCATATCGAAGAAATAGTCCACCTCACGACGGGGAATGACCAACGTATGGCCTTTCACCAACGGATTGATATCGAGGAAAGCATAGAACTCGTCGTTCTCTGCACACTTGTAGCTGGGAATTTCACCGGCAGCAATCTTTGCAAAAATATCCATAATTCTTGTCGTTATTACGGTATAACGTTATTTCGTTATTACGATGATTATGCAATCGAAATGTTCTCAATGCGAAGCTTAATGGTCCCGCGAGGAATTTTGATTTCCACCTCGTCACCAATCTTCTTGCCTAACAGTCCCTGGGCAATAGGCGTCTTGATGCTGATCTTGCCGGCACGCAAGTCGGCCTCGTTCTCACTGACAATGGTGTAGCTCATCTTTGCGTTGTTGTTGAGATTGGTCATCTCCACCTTGGTCAGAATCTGGACGGAATCGGTGCTCAGACGTGACGTATCCACAATCTTTGCCTCCGAGATGGTAGCCTTCAACTTGTTGATTTTGTCCTCCAAATGGGCTTGGGCCTCCTTGGCGGCATCATACTCGCTGTTCTCGCTCAGGTCGCCCTTTTCACGAGCCTCGGCAATGGCTGCCGAAGCCTTCGGACGTTCTACTGCTTCCAGGCGGTGCAGTTCGGCTATGAGCTTGTCATAGCCCTCTTGTGACATGTATGCCATAATGATTATCTATAAATTGTTTGATGTTTCTGTCTTCAGACGTAAAAAAGAAAGAATCCCGACTCACGTCCTGTCGGAATCCCTGAACTCTTATCATGTCTTTATCCGTTTGCAAAGTTAGCAATTAATTCCCAACTGACAAAATTTTCGGCAAAAAAATTGAAAAAAAAGTTGATTTAAGTCAAGAAACGTACTCCCGTACATCATTTTTTATTATTATTTCTTGCAGAAAACTCAGAATGTCGTAACTTTGCAACGTGTTTTTCATAGTATTAGATTTAAGGTTAACAAAAGGTTCGGGGCTCAGCGGAGTCCCTTTTTTAGTTCATAGTTTATGAATCAAAAGATATTGATTACAGGAGCCAGCGGTTTTATCGGCTCATTCATTGTGGAGGAGGCCCTTCGACGCGGGTTCGACGTGTGGGCCGCTATGCGCAAGAGCAGTTCACGACAGTTCTTGTCGGACGACCGCATTAATTTCATTGAGCTCGACCTGTCGTCGGAGACGCAGTTGACCGAGCAACTGACAGGACTGCAGTTCGACTACATCGTACATGCCGCAGGGGTCACGAAGTGTCTCGACAAAGCCGACTTTTATCGTGTCAACACTGAAGGGACGCAGCATTTGGTACATGTGCTGAAGGCTCTCCAGATGCGTATAGAGCGTTTCGTCTATATCAGCAGCCTTAGCATTATGGGAGCCATCCGTGAAGAACAACCCTATACGGAAATCCGCGAGAGCGACACGCCACGGCCCAATACGGCCTATGGTCGCAGCAAACTCGAGGCTGAACAATGGCTGTCGACGGTTCAGGACCTTCCCTACGTCATTCTCCGTCCGACTGGCGTATATGGTCCTCGTGAACGCGACTACTTCATGATGGCCAAGAGCATCAAGGCGCACACCGATTTTGCCGTCGGATTCAAACAGCAGGATATCACTTTCGTCTATGTCACCGACGTTGTTCAGGCCGTATTCCTCGCTATGGAGAAGGGTGTCACAGGTCGTAAATATTTCCTCTCCGACGGGGAGGTATACCAGTCTTCTGCTTTCAGCAACCTCATTCGTAAGGAGTTGGGTAATCCCTGGTGGATTCGCATCACCGCACCCCTTTGGTTGCTGCGTGTTATCACCTTCTTCGGCGAACATATCGGAAGGATGACAGGCAAGATTACCGCCCTCAACAATGACAAGTACAACATCATGTGCCAGCGCAACTGGCGTTGCGACATTGAACCCGCCCGCCGGGAACTGGGCTACGAGCCACAGGTAAAACTCGAGGAGGGCGTGCGTCGTAGTATAAAATGGTATAAGGAGAACAAATGGCTATAAGAATCGGAGATTATCTCATCCGCGACAGTAAACCCATCAAGGGATTGCTTGCCGTCGAGTGGATAGCGATGGGTTATCTGCTGTTGACCCTGTTGATGATGGCTTTCACATGGAATAAACTGGTGAATGCCGAGTCCATGCTGATGCTACGTTTCCTATTCATCATGGCGACATTGACCGTATGGATGCTCTACCGTTGGAAGCCCTGCCGACTGACTATTTTGGTGCGAATCGTTATGCAGATGGTTTTCCTTTCGTGGTGGTATCCTGACACTTACGAACTCAACCGCGTCCTGCCCAATCTGGATTATCTCTTTGCCACTTGGGAACAAACGGTCTTCAACTGTCAGCCCGCATTGCTTTTCTCGCAATGGGCTCCCTGGGGATGGTTCTCCGAACTCATGTGCCTCGGCTATGTCAGTTACTTCCCGCTCATGACACTTCTGCTGCTTTACTATTTCGTCCAGCGCTACGACGAATTCCTCAAAGCGGCGTTCGTCGTTCTCGCATCCTTTTTCGCTTTCTACGTCATCTTCATCCTATTGCCCGTTACCGGACCGCAGTTCTACTACCTCGCTGTAGGTACTGACCGAATTGCACAGGGCATTTTCCCCGACCTTGGTGATTGGTTCCTTACCCATAGCGAACGCATGGTAGCACCAGGATGGAGCGACGGCTTCTGCTACTACCTGCTTGACTTGACGCACGACGCAGGAGAACGACCTACCGCCGCCTTCCCTAGCAGCCATGTCGGTGTCACCACAGTCGTCATGCTGCTGGCCCTCCGCACCCGTTGCCGATGGCTCACGCTCGTCATGCTGCCATTCTACATTCTCATGTGCCTTTCTACGGTGTATATTTATGCACATTATGCCATCGATGCCATCGCCGGATTGGTCACAGGCATTGTTTTTTATTTTGTTGCATTGCGCATCTATAAGTTTATTTAACAATAAAAAGCGCGCTTTTTCCTCGTTTTTTCGTACCTTCGCGGCAAATTTCATATTGAAAAAGAATAAGATGAAGACAAAAGCATTGATTTTAGGTCTTGGCATTCTGCTCTTGACCTCGTGTTCAGGAAAGTTAGGACAACTGACAAGTGACAATTTCAAGGTGACGCCCAACCCGTTGGAGGCTGAGGCCGGACAGGTGACTGCCACCATCAACGGTACATTCCCTGAGAAGTATATGAACAAGAAAGCCGTAGTGACGGTCATCCCCGAACTGCGCTTTACGCAGAATGGCATCCTGCAGGCCGTGAAGGGTCAGCCGGCAACGTTCCAGGGCGAGAAGGTGTTGGGTAACGACCAGACCATCTCTTATCTGCTTGGCGGCCACTACACGATGAAGACTATGTTCCCCTATCAGGATGCCATGCAGAAGAGCGACCTCTATCTGACCTTTGACGCCAAGATTGGCAAGAAGCAGGTCCAGGTGCCTGCCGTCAAGGTGGCCGACGGTGTCATTGCGACCAGCGAACTATGGCGTCAGACACTATTACAGTCAGCTGGCAGCACTGCTCAGGATGCTTACCAGCGTGTCGTTGCCCAGCAGCAGGAGGCTAACATCAAGTTCCTCATCCAGCAGGCCGAACTGCGTAAGAGCGAACTGAAGAACGGCTCCGTACAGGAGTTCGTCGCACTGTTGAAGCGTATCAGCCAGGAGCGTGAGACGTTGAACCTCCAGAATGTTGAGGTGTCGGCCTATGCTTCACCCGATGGTGGCTTCGCCCTCAACGAGAAACTGGCTAACAAGCGTCAGCAGAATGCCGAGGGTTATGTCAAGCAACAGATGAAGCAGGCCCAGCTTGCCGAGAATGTTGAGGCCAACTACACCGCTCAGGACTGGGAGGGTTTCCAGCAGCTCGTTGCCGCATCGAACATCCAGGACAAGGATGTCATCCTGCGCGTTCTTTCTATGTATAAAGACCCCGAGGAGCGCGAACAGCAAATCAAAAACATGAGTGCTGGTTTCCGTGAGCTCGCCGACGGCATCCTGCCCGAACTGCGCCGTGCCCGTCTCACCATCAACTACGAGACCATCGGTCGCGATGACCAGCAGATCCAGCAACAGTTCAAGGACGATGCCTCAAAACTCAGCGTCGAGGAGATGCTCTATGCCGCCACGCTCACGGATAATGCTGCTGAAAAGAAGAATATCTTCCAGCAGACCGTCCGTCAGTATGCTCAGGACGTCCGTGCATACAACAACCTCGCCACACTGGCTTGGCAGCAGGGTGACTTCGCCGAGGCACGTCAGTGGCTCGAGAAGGCACAGACCGTCAACCCCAACTGTCCCGAGGTATATGCCAACTTAGGCATGCTCGCTCTGCAGCAGGGTGACTTGCTGGCCGCTGAAAACTACATCAGCAAGGCTGCCGGAGCCTACAACCTCGCTGAGGCTTTGGGTAATCTCCACCTCGCTCAAGGAAACTATGCACTGGCTGCTCAGGACCTCAAGAATGTCGTCTCCAACAGTGCCGGTCTCGCCCAGCTACTCAACAAGGACTATGTCACTGCCGCCCAGACGCTGCGTGCCGTAAAGCCTGCCGACGGCATCACCGAATACCTGCAGTCCATCATCTGCGCCCGCCAGGGTAACGAAGGTATGGCAGGATTCTTCCTGCGTCAGGCCATCGAGAAGGACGCCAAGTTGTCCTCTTACTCTGAGAACGACCTCGAACTGCGTAACGTCGGCAAATAATAAAAAAGTAAAAAGGTAAAAAGGGTAAAAAAGTAAAAAACAAGGCAATGAGTAATACGATGACTACTGCTGGAAAGATGGTAAAAAGACTTTTTACCTTTTTACCTTTTTACCTTTTCGCCTTTACCCTTATATCCTGTGGTGTCGACAGCGATAAATTTCGGCTGACAGGCCGTCTGCGCAACATCAATCAGGGCGAGTTCTGGATATACAGCCCCGATGGTGCCATTGAGGGCATCGATACCATCCTTGTGCGTGACGGACGATTCTCGTACGAGACGGAATTGCGCATTCCTTCTACCTTCATCATCATCTTCCCCAACTACTCCGAACAGCCTGTTTTTGCAGAACCTGGTCAGGAGGTTGATATTAAGGGTAACGCCTCACACATGAAGGAGATGCTTATCAAAGGGACGGACGACAACGACGCGATGACGGAGTTACGCATGGAACTGAACAAACTCATGCCGCCGGAAATTCCGAAAGCCGTGGGGAAGTTCATCAGCGAAAATCCCAAGTCGCTTGTCAGCCGTTATCTCTTTCAGCGTTATTTCCTTGCCGACCCGCAGGCTAACGTCGAACAGGCCTATGTTCTCGTTGGTGCGATGCAGAAGGAAGACCCCGACGACGCCCTGCTTTCAAAATGGAAAAATGAACTCGACGGGCTGCGCAACGGACAATTGAACAGTCGTCTGAAGGATTTTACCGCAAAAGACATACAAGGACGTAATGTTTCGCTCGCCGACCTCAAGTCGAAGGTTAACGTCATTACCGTCTGGGCTACATGGAACTCTCAGAGCACCGACATCCAACGGCGTCTGGTGCGCTTGAAGGCCAACAATGGTAACAAGCTCAGCGTGGTGAGTGTTTGTCTCGATGCTGATGCCAAGCATACTAAGCGTAGCTTGGAGCGTGACTCTCTCCCTTGGAAAACTATTTGCGACGGCCGTATGTGGCAGACGCCTATGCTCGCAAGACTGGGCATCGCCGACGTTCCCGGCAACCTCATTCTCGACCAGAACGGTGTCGTTCAGGCCCGTAATCTCAATCCCCAGAAACTCGAGGAGAAAATTCTCAAAATGCTCCGCTAACATAATTCGTGTCATTCGTGGTTAAATAAACATCCGTATAATCCGTTTAATTAGTTGTATAAAATATGAAGTCCGTGTTTAAGTGGTTCCTCCGCGCCGTCATTGCGCTCATTGTACTGGTAATTCTTCTGCTGGTCGTAGGTTTCTTTGTCGTCAATTCCAACTCCTTCCAGAATAAGATGCTCCAGCGCGCTGATGCCATGCTCGAAGAGAAGCTACAGACACGCGTCGATATCGACAGCATCAGTTTCAACCTCCTTACGCTCAATGCCGAACTCTACGGATTATATATCGAGGACCGCCAGCACCGTCCCATGCTCCGTGCCGACCTCCTCAAGGCCAATGCCGACCTGCTGCCCATCATTATCGACGGCGTCGTACGCGTCAACGAGGCTCGTCTTCAGGGCATCCGCGCTGAAATCCACCACATACCCCACGACTCCATCGACTCCATACCCAACTACAAGTTCATCCTCGACGCTTTCAAGCGCGACCACAACCCCAACCAAAAGGAACTACGTAAGGAACTGAAGAAGAAAAAGCAGAAGATAGCCTTCGCCATGAGTCGTCTCACCGCCGAGAAGATTGACGTCCATTTTAACCATTACCACTTCTCCCTCGGTGCTCTCGCCTTCAAGGAGTCCAAAGGTAAGCTTGGCGTCAACATCGAACGCCTCTCGGCAAAATGGGATCGCACCAACAAGAAAGGGTGGCAGGTAAGCCATAGCGCTACCATCGCTTCTATCGCCCTGCGTAGCGAACGCGCCGGCGAGGTTCTCGCTGACATCAATGGTCTGCATTTCAGCAACGACAACCACCATCCCCGCAAGAATGCTGGCAAACCCAAGCGTGGCTTTTTCGATGCCGAACATGTCAACGCCTATGCCGACCTGAAACTCACCGTCGACTACAACAAACTCGACTCTGTCTTTGGTCGCCTCACCGAGTGTACCGTCCGCGACACCATCATGGGTGTCGACATTCGCGATCTCCATACCGACTTCCTCTACAACAAGGAAGGCCTCCACCTGCGCGACTTCTTCGTCCAGCAGGTCAACACCACGCTGCGCTTCGACAAGGGCTTCATCCAGTTGCCCAGCAAGAAGACCGGCCGTCCCTTCACTTTCCGCACATCGTTCATCAAGGGTCGTGCCATTCTCAAGGATATCTCCCGACCCTTCGCCCCCGTGCTCAAGGACTTCACCGAACCTCTTAACCTCAGCGTACGCTTCAGTGGTGAGGCTGACTGCTTGCGGTTCAACGATGTCCGTGTCAGCACCGACGACAAGCAACTGCAGGTTGCCGCCAAGGGTACCATTACTGGTCTCAAGGATAAAACCCAGCTGCGTGTCCATTTCGATATTGACCGCATGACCGCCAAAGGAGGCAGCAAGGAACGTATCATCAAGCAGTTCCCCGTCAAGCGTTTCATGATGAAACAGCTTCACGCCCTCGGTACTCTTCACTATACAGGCTCGTTCAATGTGCTATATAAGAAGGAGGAGTTTCAAGGCCGTTTGGGTACTGCTGCCGGAGCACTGAATTTCTATTTCGCCCTCGACGAAAACAACAAATACCTCTCTGGCCGTGCCTCCACCGACTCCATTGAGATCGGTCGCGTCATGGATATGAAAGATATCGGGCCTGTCGCCGCTACTGCCACGTTTAAGGTTGACATCTCCAAGCCTCGCACCGCCATCATGCGCAAACGCCTTGGCGGCAAACTCCCCATCGGCGAAGTCCATGCCCATGTCACGCGCGCTTCCTATAAGTTCGTGCGCACCCGCGACCTCACCGTCCATATCGTCAGCGATGGTGCCGTAGCCCAAGGTAGCCTTGATGCTCCAGGCAAGTGGATGGATCTCAGCTGCACCTTCTCGTTCACCAATACCAACGAGATGCAGAAGACGAAGATTAATCCGAAGATGAAGCTCCGCCTCTTTGGCAAAAGCGACATGACCGATGAGGAGAAAGCGCAGCTGAAAGCCGCTAAGCAAGCCGAGAAAGCACAGAAGAAAGCTCAGAAGCAGGAAGAGAAAGCCGCTCGCAAGGCTCAGAAGCAACAGGACAAGGCCGCCCTGCAGGCTGAAAAGCAGATGCGCAAAGAGCAAAAGCAACAGCAGAAAGCCGAAGCCAAAGCCGCCAAACAGGAAGCCAAACAGGCTAAAAAGGATGAGAAAGCCGCTGCCAAAGCTGCTAAGAAAGCCGAAAAAGAAGCTGCCAAAGCAGCCAAAAAGGCTGCTAAAGCTGCCGACTAACCCTAAAGCTTAACCTCTTGTCTCTTAAATTCCTCGCTCTGCCCAGTCACCTCTATCCAAATTACGATATCCGATGGCTTCGGCGATGTGCATCGACTCTACGCGTTCTGAACCGGCGAGGTCGGCAATGGTGCGGGCAACCTTTAATATTCGCGTATAGGCTCGAGCGGAAAGCTTTAGACGTTCCATAGCCATACGTAGCATCTCCATACTGGCAGCATCAGGCTTGGCAAACTGATGGAGCATCTTTTCGGTCATCATCGCATTACAATGGATGCCCTTATACGGACGGAAACGCTCCTCCTGAATCTTTCTGGCCTTGATAACGCGTTCGCGGATGGCTGCTGACGGTTCTCCGGGCTGCATCTGACTAAGCTGTGCAAACGGCACAGCCTGTATTTCACAATGGATATCGATACGATCCAATAGTGGACCACTGATTTTGTTCATGTAGCGCTGAATCTGTCCAGGGGTGCAGGCACAGTGGTGCGTGGGGTCGCCATAATATCCGCAAGGGCAAGGATTCATCGAGGCGACGAGCATAAACGAGCAGGGGTACTCCACGCTGTATTTTGCCCGGCTGATGCTGATTTTACGGTCCTCCAACGGTTGGCGCAGTACTTCAAGGACGGCACGCGCCAGTTCGGGCATCTCATCAAGAAAGAGCACGCCATTGTGAGCGAGGGAGATTTCCCCAGGCTGGGGATTGTTGCCGCCTCCGACCAGTGCAACCTGTGATATCGTGTGGTGGGGCGCACGGAAGGGACGCTGACTGATGAGACTGGTGTCGCGGCTCAGTTTGCCAGCTACCGAGTGAATCTGCGTGGTTTCCAGACTCTCGGCCAACGACAAAGGCGGCAGGATACTCGGCAGTCGTTTGGCCAACATCGATTTACCCGAGCCCGGCGGACCAATCATAATGAGGTTATGACCACCAGCTGCTGCTACCTCCAGGGCGCGCTTGACGCTCTCTTGGCCTTTCACGTCGCTGAAATCAATATCGAAATGGTTCTGCTGCTCGTAGAATTCTTTACGTGTGTCGATGATGGTCGGTTGGTAGCTGTCGTCGCCATTCATAAAGCGGATAACGTCCGTCAGAGTCTCCATGCCGTAGACCTCCAACTGGTTCACGATAGCCGCCTCGCGGATGTTTTGCTGTGGCACGATGAGTCCCTTGAACTTCTCCGCCCTGGCTCTGATGGCAATGGGCAATGCACCTCGCACGGGCTGCAATCGCCCGTCGAGCCCCAACTCACCAACGAGCATATATTTGTCCAATCGGTCACATTTTACCTTGTCGTTGGCAGCCAAGATGGCAATGGCCAACGGCAAATCGTAGCTCGACCCCTCTTTTTTGATGTCGGCCGGTGACAGATTAACGGTGATGTCCATGACGGGCATCTTGAAACCATTGTTCACCATAGCAGCCCTGATACGGTCGTGGCTTTCTTTGACAGCGGTATCGGCCAGTCCCGTCAGGTGAAACTGCACACCGCGCGACATACTTACCTCGCAGGTAACCGTCGTCACTTCCAGTCCGTTTACTGCAGCACAAAATGTCTTTACTAACATCTCTTTTCGTTTTTATTTGTGCAAAGATAGTGCAAATCGAGCGAAATACAAAGAAAAAACGCTTTTTTTTCTTTTATTTCCGAGATGCTGACTATCTTCACTAAGGGTGAAAGTTACGAATAATCGAGCAAAAAAACAAATATATTCGTATTTTTAGTGGATTTAACCTTATTTATTATAGGATAAGGTAAAGAGTTGATATTTTTTGTGTATCTTCGCGGACGAAATGGAATATGTACATCCATTAGAGAGCAAGATAGCACCACCCGAGCGGTTTACCTATCCCTTTGCCTACGAGCCACACCCCTTGTGCCAATTGGCTGCCAAGGCGGTGCAGGCGTATATTGCCAGCCATGAGGAGATACGTGAGGATGCCGACAGGGGAAAGATGTTCGGAGTGATGGTGGTGGAGATTCCGTCGGCCGAACCGACGGATACTGTGGATGCGGCATCAGCGGGCGCGGAACAGGCGGGTGCTAGGGCGCTGGGCTTTTTGACGGCGTATAGCGGGCTGCTGGCGGGACGGAACGACTGGGCGTATTTCGTGCCACCCATTTATGATGCACAACAACCAGACGGGTATTTTAAACAGCAGGAAAGGGAGATTTCTATGATTTCTAGAGATTCTAGATGTTCTAGGGACTCTAGTGACTCTGCCTCGAAGCAGCTCTCCCAGGAGTTGCAGACGTGGCTGTTTCATCAGTACCGGCTGCTGAATGCTCGGGGTGAGGTAAAGGACCTCGTTGATATCTGGCAGGAATACTACAGCCGCCCGAAGCTGCGGCGCAATTATCCGCTGCCTCCGGGGGGGACGGGCGACTGCTGTGCTCCGAAACTGCTGCAATATGCCTACCAGCAAGGGCTGAAGCCTCGTTGTATGGCGGAATTCTGGTGGGGTGAGACGACGAAGACGGAACTGCGCCACCATCTGAACTACTATCCCGCCTGCAGGGGAAAGTGCAAACCTATCCTGACATGGATGCTGCAAGGACTTGACGTTGACCCCAATCCTGAATCGCTGGGTTATGAACACAAGGAACTGCCCATTGTCTATGAGGACGATTGGCTGGTGGTGGTCAACAAGCCCAGCGGGATGTTTTCGGTGCCAGGCCGTTTAGAGGAATATAGCGTCGAGACCATTATGCAGCAGCGCTATCCAGGCAGTTATGTGGCTCATCGGTTGGATATGGGGACCAGCGGACTGCTTATCGTGGCGAAGACACTAGAGGCTTATCTCAACTTGCAGGAGCAGTTTGTGAAACATCAGGTGAGGAAGAAATATTTGGCGGTTTTGGAACCTCTAGAAGTTCTAGATAATCTAGATAGTCTAGAGACTCTAGATGTTCTAGAGAGACGTGGCACCATCAGTCTGCCCTTGCGGCCAGACCCGATGAACCGCCCGCGGCAGATTGTTGACCTCGAACACGGTAAACGCGCCGTTACTGATTACGAATTTCTGTCGGACAACCTCGTGGCCCTTTGGCCACAGACAGGACGAACGCACCAGTTGCGCATCCACTGTGCCCATCCTGACGGGTTGGGCCGTCCTATTGTCGGTGACGAGCTTTATGGTACCCGCGAAAAGGGTCAGCACCTGATGCTGCACGCTGCTGAGATATGGTTCCGCCATCCTGTAACGAACGAAGAGATGCATTTAGAAATAACCAACAATGAATTCAATACAAATCCTCATGAATAGACTACTGACGGTCATTCTGCTGACACTTGTCGCTCATTCGCTGTCGGCCCAATATGTCGGACGACGCGCTGCCCAACAGCGAGCTGCTGCCGTGATGGGAACGGAAGCGCAACTGGAACTGGCTGTTGTCGCTGAGGGCGACAGCCCTGCATACTATGTGTTTAACAATACGGCATCAGCCAAAGGCTTTGTTATCGTGGCTGGCGAAAAGGGTAACAACGATATCCTTGGTTATGCGACCTCAGGACAGTTTGATGCAGATAATCTGCCTCCTCAGCTGGCATTCTGGCTGGCTTGCTATGAGGAACAACTAGAACTCATCCGACAGAGTAGGGCAGTACCTTATCGTGCAGCTACCATTTATCCGACCATCGAGCCGTTGGTGACTACCCATTGGGACCAGCAGTCACCATATAATAAAATGAACCCGATGAATCCCGTTACGGATAAGCAGTTTCCCACTACGGGCTGTGTGGCAACGGCTATGGCGCAGGTAATGAAATACTGGTCGTCGGACAAGCCAACGACCGACATTCCTGAATATTCCTATAAGCTCAATTCCAGTGGAACTGTCTATCAAGTTGAGGTTCCGGGATTGTCGGCAACGACCTTTGACTATGCGCTGATGCGCAACAATTACAGTTCTGGCGACAATGATGACAGCGCGCAGGAAGTGGCACGATTGATGGCCTATTGTGGCAGGGCAGCCAAGATGATTTATACTTCCACGATTGCGTACACAAATATGCCTGGCAAGTGTTTCCCGGAGTATTTCAGCTATAATGTTAACCAAGTGATGGAAACGCGGGAGTATTATTCCTCGCAGGAATGGGATTCGTTGCTCTATCATGAACTACAGGCCAGCCGACCTGTCATCTATTCTGGAGCACGTCAGAATACCAATAAGGAACAGGACGCTCACGCCTTTATCATCGATGGTTACAAGGACGGACTCTTCCATATCAACTGGGGATGGAGCGGACGCTATGACGGCTTTTTCAAGCTCTCGGAGTGTAATCCCTATGGTAGCGGTACGGGAGCAGGTGTTGGGCGCGATGGTTTCAGTTTTCGCCAGCTAGCCGTCACTCATTTGACGCCGGGTGAGGTCGAACCTACTGAGCCTCGTGGCGGTGAAAGTCCGGAGGGAGGCGGCCTTGTGGTGAACGACGTCAAGTACGAGGGCGTATTGAGGGCAGGTCATGAGATTACCATGAGGGTAAACATCACCAATGAGGGTGTAGCCTATTATAATAAGGCATTCCTTTTTGTTGACGACAAGCTGACAACAGGAGCCGGTGTGTGGATAGACCCAGGAGAGACGGACGACATATTGCTGCATTTTGCTTCGGAAACGGATGGATTGCTGTCTCTGAAGTTGTGTGGTGCCAACGACGGTTCGCTGATGTTCTGGGAAGGGCAGTTGTCTGTCAAGAAAGATAAAGACCCTATGCTGAAATTCAGCGAGGCGACTGTTGCCAACGTTTTTGATCCTGTCGCACGAACCATTTTAGGTCGTTTTTTCGAAGCAACGTTTACTGTGACCAACGAAGACAGCGAGTCTTTTGAGGAACCTATACATTATATATTATATAAAGGGAGCAAGTTGGATTATGATGTCGCTGGAGAGGTAACTGAAGAAAAATACCTGGCTGCTGGTGAGACGCAGGAGGTGACGCTTAGTTTTGGACCATTGGATGTGAACTCCAGTTATATGCTGGTGGCGCGCTATCAAAAATATTCGGATAAGACCACCGCTGAAGTTCCACTGACGAAATATTATAAGATTCTTGGCGGACAGACGGAGGTAAAGATGGTGCGTTGCGATGGTGTCGCAACAGACGATGAAGAACTCTTCGACCTGCAAGGGCGTCGGGTGACGCAACCCCGTAAAGGAGATGTTTATCTGCTCCGCCATCAGGGTATAACAAAAAAAGTAGCGATACCGTAAGTACCGCTACTTTTTTTGTTGTTTTTGAGAACTCGTTCTCACTTTACTCACTTAATCACGACCTTCTTACCATTGTGGATGAAGACACCCTTCGTGGGCTGAGCAACGCGAACACCCTGGATGGTGTACCAAGCGCCGTCATTCTCATTGGCAGAGACAATAGCCTTGATATCGGTGGTTTGGGTAATAGTTAACTTCAGTTCCTTCGTCATACTGAGTTTGTAAGTACCGGCTTCACTCAGGACTAACGTTCCGTTCACCTTTACGAGCTGCATTTCCTCACCAAGTTTAGCATCTTGGTTACCCTCGGCAAGAGCATAACGGTGATTGTTGTTGAAGTCACTCCAATCAGCATCAGCGGCATCCTCCTCATCAGTCAGCACTTTATCAACGATGGCGAAATAGTCTGTCTCGGTGATGGTCAGCTCATACTCATAGGCCTGAGTCTCCTCATTGAATACCATCTCAGGAATCTCAGTACGCTTCCAGCCGTTGGCAGCATTGCCAATGATGTAGTACTTCGGTTCCTCTGGAGGTGTGATGGCAGCGATAAATTTAGCCTCAGCAGCCTTCAAATCATCCAAAGTGTTCTGATAAGTAGTAGAGTTGATACTCAGCGACTCCAGCAAGTTCTCGGCATCGGTGATGGCTATCTTCAGTCTATAAGCCTCGTCGAAGCTCTCAGGATCGGTGTCGCCTAATAATTCGGTAGCAATAGCAACCTCCTTGGCCAGTTCTGTAGCTATAGCTTCCAAATCTTCGTCAATCCAGCGTGGGTCACCTATCTTAGCGTGCAGCTGCGGACAGTTAGCCAATGAGAAGTTTCCGCTCTCAGGATCAGCAAATGCTACGATACCGGCAACATTGCCAGTGACGATGTCCTTATCGTCTTTTTTACCAGCCTTTTCAACCTCTTTAGCACCAGTGTCAGTCAGTTCATCTTCAACAGTATAGTTGAAGCTATTGCCTGAAACGATCCAAGTAGGCGTAGCGCTTACCTGACCGCCATTGAGACCAGTAACAAATTCACCATTCTTGCCGCAGTCTACGAGAATGCTGTTCTTGAGTTCATAAGTTTGGAAAGCCTGGCCGGTCTCTCTCATATCATTGAGCTTTCGTCCATTAGCAATGTTATAGAACGTAGAGTTGACAATACTGATTTTCTGCGACTTTGCACCTAATTGTTCCATCTTCTGGCTACTGTTTGTGGTGAGGAAGGCATTGATGTTGGTGTTAGCACTGCCAATGGTAGAATTGGTGACGCTCAGTTCCTGAATGTTACCACCACCGGCAAAGTCAAAGACCTTCTTGGCGCTGACGGCTTCCCAGAAAATATCGCAATTCTCCAAAGCAACCTTGCCTACGAGGTACTTCTGCTTATTGCTATGAACGAGCTGAGTCTTCAGTCCAATAATGTTGAGGTTCTTCAAGGTCACTTCCTCCAGATATTTGGCATCTGCAGGCAAATCCTCAGGAGCAGCATGATGTGGAGCACCAATCTTCGGAGAAATGTTGCTCAGACGGATGAAAGGACCTGTGATAGCTGAAGCGTCAATCGTAGAACCATTACCTTCGATGACGAGCGCAGCATCTGTAAAGATGATGTTACTTACGACGTAGTTGCCGTCGTTCGCTAGGTTAAGGGTAATAGTTGAGGCATTGTTGTTGTTGATAATGCTGTTGATGACAGCAGTCAGGTCTTCACCAGAAGCGACGTATTCTTCGATAGCAACAGCCTCTCCTGCCTTTTCGAGAGCAAGCGGTGAGAATTGTGGCGTTGCCTTGTAGCGGCTAATAGCACCTATCATATTGTAGGTCATGCCGTCAGCAAGTACTACATTTGCATTGTTGTAACCCGCTGCCTCAGAGCCACCCTTGCTCAAGGTGAAGTTCTTACCTTCCAGACCGCTAACCGTGACGCCAATCAGTTTCACGACCTTATTGGCGTTCTCCAATGTGATGTCGCTGAGCGATGCCTCGTCGTAGTCGATGGTCTCAGAGGCGCCCTCGCCGACGATGTCGCCTGCGGGTACTACCTCAAACAGACTGTTGTAAATGTTGACGGCACCAGCCCAATTCGGAGCGAGATGCTGACCGGTGGTCACTTTCGTGCTGCCAAAGATGAGGCTGACGCCTGTGTTGTCCTGAATATAGCAGTAGCTGCCGGCAACGAAGGTTGCTACGGCGTCGCCGGTAAATACGAAGTCGGTCTTGTTGGGCAGCGCGTTCAGTTCAGCAACAGTTGCAACGGCTGTACGTGCCACGAAACTCTTCGAAGCTATGGGGCTGGCATTGCTACCGACATAGGCAATGGCCTTGACGACGCAGTTCTCGGTGATAGAGAAAACACCGGTGTACTCTGTGCTGGCGTTAGTAGGATTGGTACCATCTGTGGTGTAGTAAATAGTAGCACCATCGGTCGCACAGGTAATCTCTACGTCTGTCGGAGCGATGAAAGGAGATTCACCATTGATGATGGGAGCTGCTACCGAAGGAGCCTCACCGCCTTCCCATACGATAGTAATCTTGTTGATATATTGAGCACCATTCTGTGAACGAATACCTAAGAAAGCATAATCGCCAGTGACCGTCAGTGTTTTGTTTTCAGCATTGGCGGCAATCTCGCCTAACAGGTCGCCTGCTGCGTCGCCATAAAGATCTTCTGCGGAAGAGAAGGCTTCATTCTTGCCATAGAAACTCAGTACGCGGTCGGTAGTTTTTTCATTCCATTCGACAGTGACAGACTTCAGCTTACCGCCAGACTGGGTGGTGATGATGCCAGCATTGTTGCTGCTGGAACGAAGCTGAATATAGGAACCCTTGCCAGAGCTGGCATTACCTGCATAGACTGCAGTGGACGTGAAGGTCTTTCCTTCGAAATTGTTATAGCTGGAACTAGAACCGTCCAGGCCCAAACCTTCCCAAGTCAGTACGTCGGTCATTTCTGCACCGCTACCACCGGTTGAATAGTTGTACTTGAAGCCATAGAATCCCAACTTGGAACCATCGCACCATACCTTGTAAACGCTGCCGGCCTTGACGTTGATGTTAAAAGTGCCAAGATACTTTTCGCTTACGGTAATGCCCTCGTAGCCAGCCATGTCCGTACCGTCTTCAGAAATGTGGAACTTCTTGTCGGCGTTCAGTGCTACTGCAACATCAATTTTACCATCGAAGTTAGGAACGATGGTATAGAATGTTCCACCGGCTTTGTTGCCGTTGGTGCCATTACCGGCTGTGTAGGCTGTAAAGCCGTCAACACTGCCTTCTGCGATTGCAGCTTTAAAGTCGTTACCGCCACTTTCACCATAGGTAATGGTGGCTACCACGTCGCCGCTAGCGTTTGGTACATCTACCGTTTGCCCAGAGCTAAAGGTGTCGCCTTCCTGCAAGGCATAAATCACTTCTTCTGCATTTGCCCCTAATACAAAGAGCGACAGCAAGGTAAATAAAGAAAAAATCTTCTTCATACGCTTTTGTTTTTAATTTTTAGTAATGTTAGTAATATAAAATAAATAATGTGTAGTTCGTTAAAACCTGTGGCAAAGATACGAAGAAAAAACTATATAACCAAATCTTTTACTTTTTTTTATTGTTGTAAATAAAAAGAATTGCAAAAAAATTTGGCAGTTTCAGATTAATTCCTTAAATTTGCACGCTAGAAATAGAATATTATTCATTATTTATTAACCCAAAAACAAAAAAGTATGAAAAAACTATTTACTTTAATGGCAGCAGTACTGCTCTCGATATTGGGAACAGCGACTGCTAATGCTCAAGAAGAAGTTGACATCACAGGCCGCGTAGGCTATTGCTGGGGTGGCGACGAAGAGTCATTCACTTTTAATGAGGATGGCTCGATTACGTATAATTCTAAAGCTTGGGGTGGTCTTGCCATGTGGATTGGTGGTGAGGACTGGTCTATGTATGGAAGCATCACTTATGAGTTTGCAGAGCCAGTACCCGTTTCTGGACAGATTAACTTTATGGCTGAGGCTGGTAACCCCTGCCAATGGTTTAACGCTGGACAGACTTCAGTAACATTGAATTTCTCTGATTTGGATGTTACGCAGGTTAATCAGATAGCTTTGCAGGCTGCTGATGTCGCTGCAATTCAGATTAAGCGCATTTATCTGACAACGGCTGTTATTTATGAGGATAAGGGAGTTTCTCTGCCTATCGGCGATGGCGTACATCAATTCTTGCCAGCATCTTTGTTCGCAGGCTTCTCTCAGAATGCTAAGGTTGTGTTCACGGTTGATGTTGCAGGTTCTGCAGATTTCCCAGGTTGGGGTATTGGTGAGGTTATCACTCCGCATCTGACCAAGAATGAAAATTGGCAAGTAGTAGAAGGTATTATGGTTCTTGAGGTTAAGGGCGGTACGGATGGAACGTTCACGTATTCAAAAACCATTAAGGACTTAATCCCAGCATTGACCAATTGGCCTGATGATAACACTGGCGAGTACGGATTATATATTAACATGTATGGCCAGGGTGGCGGTACATGTACAGCTACAGTAAAGAGCATCGAAGTTATAGAAGAAGTTGGTGTTGAGCCGACCGATGCCGAGATCGTTTTGAATAGCGGTGATGATATCGGTACTGCTCTCTTCGCAGCTACTATGGGTACGAAGATGGGTAAACTGACCGTTCACCTTCCCAGTGATGGCGCTGTATCGATTAACAATACAATCTATATTTCTGACGATCTGACAATTAATGGTGAAGGTGCTACTATTGATGCTTCTGGACTGAATGGTCCGTTCATTCAGATGAAGCCGATTTATGTTCCAGCTGCAGCAGCTCCTCATCATGCCGCTCCTGAGAATCTGATGGCAGGCGCAGCCTATATTGGTGAAATTGCTCTGAATGACTTCGAAATGGTTGAACTGAAGAATCAGTTGGTCTATGCTAACAAGAACCAGTATCTGGTTGGTAAGATTGCTGTGAATAACTGTAACATCAATGTCAATGGTTCGAAGAAGACTATCTTCGACTTCAATGGCGGTGGTAATACCAATGAGCTGAACATCAACAATTCTACTATCTATGGTGGTGCTGAAGCTCAGTGGCAGAATGGTGGTTTCTTCAGCTCACAGGGCAGTAAGGAAGTGACAGAGTTGGGTGGCGATGACCAGACTCAGAAGTTTGTCATTACCAACTCTACCTTGTACAACGTCGTTTACGGTAAGACTACTTCTACGTTGCGCAAGAACAGCCAGAAGTATCAGAAGTTCCAGGTGAAGAACAGCGTTATTGCTAACAGTGGTAAGAATGCTCAGTTCTTGAAGGGTCTGAACGCTGGTCAGGCTGGTAAGGATGACAACTGGGAGGTCAGCGGTAATGCCTTCAACTTCGATGGTGAGGATATCGTTGAGCAGAACGTAGGTGCTACTGATGGTAATGTGAAGAACAGCGTTGCTGGTGTTATTGCATTCGCTGATCCTGAGAGCGGTAACTTCGCTTTGGCTAACTGCGCACAGTTGCACGCTAAGATTGGTGACCCACGTTGGATTGATGCAAAATTGGAATCTCTTTCTGCTGATTTGACTAAGGAGGTTGTAACTGCTACCGCACTGTTAGGTGACACCGATCCTGAGAGCTTCGACGAGGCTTACAGACTGAAGATTGCCATCACCGAGGCTGAGAGCTTGCTGCAGTCGCTGAGTATCAATACGACTACCTATCAGGAGACTTTGGACAATCTGAAGGCTGCTGAGGCTAAGTTCATCGAGGCTAGCAGACCTCACTACTACATCATTGGCAATGCTGCTAATGGTTGGAGTCGTACGGAAATTCCTGAGATGGTTTATAACGATAAGACTCAGCGTTACGAGTATGAGCTGACCACTACCGATAAGGACTACTTCGCTATCGTTGATAAGGTGTTGACACCTGATGAGGATGCTGCTGATGCTGATTGGAGCGACTTCAATACGAATCACCGTTATGCTCTTGCCGAGGGCGACCAGGAAGCTAAGATTGAAGAGGAGATGCAGCTGATTAAGGTGAACGGCACGCTGGTTCTGAATGCAGCAGGCACATACTATCTGAGCATGGATAAGGACCTGAAGCTGACCATCATCAAGGCTCCTGAGGTTGAGGAGATTACAGTTGCTAAGGCTCTTGAGATTATTGCAGCTCTGGAGGATGGCGCTAAGACTGATACTGAATATAAGGTGAAGGGCTTCGTAGTTGGTGATCCCGACTTCCAGCGTAAGGCTGACGAAACGCTCTATGGCAACGTTAACCTCAATATGGCTGACGAGAAGGATGGAACTACGACGCTGACCGTATTCCGTGCTAAGAGCTATGACAATGAGGCATTCACCGAGGAGACCATCTCACTCATCAAGGCTGGTGACGAGGTAGTATTCCAGGGCAAGCTCCAGAAGTATGTGAAGAACGACACCATGACTCCTGAACTGGTTAGCGGCTGGCTGATTAGCGTTACCAGCAGTGGTACTGGCATCAAGGCTATCTCTGCCGATGTTACCGACGGCGCTTGGTACACCATCCAGGGTGTTCGCGTTGCTCAGCCCACAAAGGGTGTCTTCATCCACAATGGTAAGAAGGTCGTGATTAAGTAAGTGAAGTGTGTCGTCATGGCATGACGACATGCAAAACAATAAAAAAAGTGGCAACTAAGCAAATAGTTGCCACTTTTTTGTAACTTTCACCCTTGGTGAAGGTACTTCAACTCGAAAAAGTCAAAAAACTTTTGGCTTTTTACTTGTTTATTCGTACCTTTGCAGCATGATTGAGATAAAGAAGGTTGAAGACCGCAAGGGATTGAAGCAATTCGTGCAGTTGCACTACGATATGTACCGCGACTGTCCATGGGCGGTGCCGTTTTTGTATTCCGACGAAATGAACACGCTGAGCCGCGACAAGAATGCTGCCTTTGAGTGCTGTGAGGCTGACTATTTCATCGCTTACAAGGATGGCAAGGCGGTAGGTCGTGTGGCTGCTATCATCAACCGCCGCGCCAACGAACGCTGGGAGCGGAAGCAGGTGCGCTTTGGCTGGCTCGACTTCATTGACGACCGCGAAGTGTCGAAAGCACTGATGGATATCGTAGCGCAGTGGGGCCGTGAGCGTGGAATGACGGAGATGGTCGGACCTTTGGGCTTTACGGATATGGACCGCGAGGGCCTGATGATAGAAGGTTTTGAGGAAGACGCCACGATGTACGTCAACTACAACTACGCCTACTACCAGCAGCATATCGAGGAAATGGGCGGTTTCGAGAAGGACAACGACTATATGGAATACAAGGTGAAGGTACCCGAGCGGGTGCCCGACAAGTTCCATAAGATAGCCGAAATGGTGTCGAAGCGCTACAACCTGCAGGTAAAGAAGTTTACCCGCAAGGAGCTGGTAGAAGGGGGCAAGGGTCACGAGATCTTCAATATCATCAACGAGACGTATAAAGACCTTTACGGCTATTCGCAGTTGTCGGATAGGCAGATAAACCAGTTGGTGGACGAATATATCAAGATAGCTGACCTGAATCTGGTCACAGCCATTGAGGACTGGAACACGCCCGACCATAAGCTGATAGGTTTCGGCATTACGTTTCCGTCGTTTACGTCGGCACTGCGCAAGACCCGCGACGGACGACTGCTGCCCTTCGGCTGGTGGCACTTGCTGCGCACACTGAAATGGCACAAGACGAGCGTTGTCGACCTGTTGCTTATCGGTGTGTTGCCCGACTATCGCCAGAAAGGTGCCAACTCGTTGATTTTCGACGACCTGATTCAGTGGTTCCAGCGCTATGGTTTCGAGTATGCTGAGGCTATGCAGCAGATGGAAACCAACGAGGGCGTTCGCTCGCAGTGGCAGTATCTGGAATCGCGCATCCACCGCAAGCACCGCTGCTATAAGAAAAAACTATAAACTGCGACGCTGTTTTATCATCCATTGTCGCAGTTTTATTATCCATCGACGCAGTTTTAACGTCCATTGGCGCAGTTTTAACTTTATCTGCCGACTCCAGCCTGTTTTACTACGGACAAAACAGGCTTTTACTTCGGGCTAAACAAGTTTTTACTACGGACTTACCGTTGCCTTACCGTTTTTTCTCTTCGGCCTCGATGAGCTTTAGCAGGCGTTCGACGGCTTCTTCCTCGGGAATATTCTTCTCAACGCACTCCTTTCCTCGGTAGAGCGATATCTTGCCGCGTCCTGCTCCGACGTAACCGTAGTCAGCGTCCGCCATTTCGCCAGGACCATTGACAATGCAGCCCATGATGCCTATCTTCAGACCTACCAGGTGGCTGGTAGCGGCCTTTATGCGCGCGATAGTTTCCTGTAGGTTGTAAAGCGTGCGGCCGCAACCCGGGCAGGAGATGTACTCCGTCTTGGTGAATTTGATGCGGGCAGCCTGGAGGATAGCGTCAGCGAGGGTGACGAGCTGTTCGCGACCGAATCGCGAACCACTCTGGGGGCCTTGGAAGGACTGCGAACCACTCTGGGGGCCTTGGCCAAAGGCCTGGTCGGCGTGGATGACCAGCTTCGTGGCGCGGCGGTCGATGAGGAGGGCGCCGACAGCCATTGCGGCTGTGAGCTGGAAGGTCTCCCAGGCCTCCTGTTCTGTTTGTTGCTGTGGCACAGCAACATCCTCAACAGCAGCATTCTCTACGGGTGCATCCTCAACACCCGACAGGTCAAGGGTGATGGTGTCGTCGTGGATGCTGGCTTCGGCTTCGGCGCGGAGGCGGGTGCATTCGGGGATGAGTTCCACCAACTTGCGGGCAACGGGGATTTCGCATTCGGGCTCCTCGCTGAGCGACACGCGGATGGTATCGCCAATGCCTTCGGTGAGCAGGGCACCGATGCCTACGGCACTCTTGATGCGGCCGTCCTCACCTTCGCCAGCTTCGGTAACGCCAAGGTGCAAGGGGTAGTGCATGTCCTCAGCATCCATTGCCTTTACCAGCAGTCGTACGGTGGTAACCATCACGACGGTATTCGAGGCTTTGATACTGATGACGACGTCGTTGAACTGCTCGCGGCGGAAGATGCGCAGGAACTCCATACAACTCTCCACGATTCCCTCGGGTGTATCACCGTAGCGCGACATGATGCGGTCGGAGAGCGAGCCGTGATTCACACCGATGCGCACAGCCGTGTGGTGCTCCTTGCAGATATTGATAAAAGGCACGAGTTTGGCCTCAATCTTCTTCAGTTCCTCTGCATATTCCTCGTCGGTATATTCCAGGTGTTTGAAGGTGCGTCCAGGGTCGACGTAGTTGCCGGGATTGATACGAACCTTCTCGCAGTATTGGGCAGCGACATCGGCAGTATGCGCCGTGAAATGAACGTCAGCCACCAGCGGCGTCATATAGCCGTCAGCCTTCAGGCGGGCAGAGATATTCTTCATGTTTTCCGCCTCACGCGTGCCTTGGGTGGTGAAACGCACCAGTTCACCGCCAGCATCGATGATGCGCTTGGCCTGAGCGACGCTGGCCTCGGTATCGTTGGTATCGGTAGTTGCCATCGACTGAATGCGAATGGGATTATCGCCACCGATGGTGAGGTTGCCCACGTGGCAAACCGTACTAATTCGTCTTGTACTCATACTTCACTTCTGCTAAGTCCTTATTCGCTTTCTCAATCTTGGCCTTGAGGCCGCTCTTGTAGGCAGTCAGGCGCTGGGCAATGTCTTCGTCGCTGAGTGCCAGCATCTCGACAGCGAGAATGGCAGCATTCTGGGCGGCATTCACGCCAACGGTAGCAACAGGAATGCCTGGAGGCATCTGGATAATCGAGAGCATGGCATCCAATCCGTCAAGCATACCCTTAATAGGTACACCGATGACGGGCAGCGTTGTTGAGGCGGCAATGACGCCAGGCAGTGCTGCAGCCATACCGGCAGCAGCGATGATGACTTTCAGCCCGCGTCCCTTGGCGCCACGGGCAAACTCCTCTACAGCTTCGGGCGTGCGATGTGCCGAGAGTGCGTTGACTTCAAACGGAATCTGTAAGTCGTTGAGTTGCTTACAGGCTTTCTCCATAACGGGCAGGTCGCTGGTGCTGCCCATGATAATGCTAACTAATGGGGTCATATTTTTTCGTTATTACGTTATGTCGTTATTACGTTATTCCGGTATTTCGATGTTTATAAGAAAAGTATCGCAATGGCGGCGCAGAGGAAACCGACCCAGAATCCGACAACCACCTGAGCCAGACTATGCTGGCGCAGAATCATGCGGCAGGTGCCGATGAGGCCGCCAACGAGGAAAACCAGACAGAGCCACCACACGGGATTGAAGCCGAGGTAGTAGGCAAAGGCAAAGAGTGCTCCGCCCACGCCTCCGATGGCTGCCGTGTGGGTGGAAATCTTCCACCAGACGTTGATGAGGGCGCAGATAATCTGTACGATCAAGGCAGCCACTACGATAGAACCCATGAAATGCGGCATGTGAAGACGCTCCATCACGTAGATGCAGGTAAAATAACAGATGATGGAAATGATGTACGGCACCATACGCCGTTCGCGGTGACCCAACTCGATGAGGTTCCAGCCCTGATACCGGCGGTAGAGGTGGATGAGCAGGGTGGGGAGGAGGATGGTGAACAGATAGGTCAGCAGCAGCACCTGAATCTTGTAAGGCCAGGAGAACATGCTGAGATAGCTGAACGCAAAGAGTACTACCAGTCCGACGATGGGCAGATAGAATGGCGTGAACACCATACTCATGATGCGAGCAGCCAGGATGAATTGTTTTTGTCGTTTCACTTTATCTTATCACTTAACACTTATCACTTATCACTCCTCACTTCCTCAGGCGGGCAACGGGATAGCCCAGCTGTTCGCGATATTTCGTTACGGTACGACGGGCAATGGGATAGCCCTTTTCGGCCAGCAGTCCTTTGAGCGTTTCATCGCTCAGAGGTTTGCGCTTGTCCTCCGCTTCGATGAGTTCCTGAAGGGCGGCCTTGATTTCACGGGTCGACAGCTCCTCACCATCAGCTGTTGTATAGCCGTCGCTGAAGAAGTGGCGCAGAGGGAATGTTCCCCAGCGCGTCTGGGCATATTTCGAATTGCTGACACGCGAGACGGTGCTGATGTCCAGTCCCGTACGTTCGGCAATGTCTTTCAGTATCATCGGGCGCAACGAGGCCTCGTCGCCATCTTCGAAGAAACGGTGCTGCCACTGGATGATGGCCCGCATAGTGATGGTCAGCGTGTGGCGGCGCACCTTGATGGCTTCTATGAACCCCTGTGCGGCCTCGACCTTCTTTTTCGTGTACACCAGTGCTTCGGTCATCTGGCGGCTGAGCTGTTCCTTGCCGTTTTGGTAGTCGCGCAGCGTATCGGTGAACGATGGTGATACGCACAGCTCCGGCACTTCGGCAGCATTCAGCGAGAACGTCACCGTGCCGTCGTCGTGAGTGTCGATAATGAAGTCTGGGGTAATCTGTTGCAAGGAACGTCCGACGACCTCGCTGATAGAGGAACCGGGCTTGGGATTCAGCTTGCGCAGTTCGGCAATGAGCGTCTCTGCCTGTAGGTCGCTCAGTTTCAGCACCTGTTGCAGGCGTTGCCAATGTTTCTTGGTGAAGAGCTCAAAGTATTCGCTGATGGTTTTCTCCATGAGGTCTCTCAAACGTGACGGGTCGCGCCGCTGAATCTGTAGCAACAGACATTCCTGCAGCGAACGCGCTCCGATGCCCGCAGGGTCGAACTCCTGCAACAGCAGCAGCACTTGCTCTATCTCGTGGGCTGTAACGTCAAGATGGTGATAGATGGCCAACTCGTCGCTGATGTTGTCCAGCGACTTTCGCAATAGTCCGTCGTCGTCCAGCGAACCGATGAGGTATTCCATGATGTCGCGCTGGCGCTCGGTGATGTTAGCCATATTCATCTGTTCGTTCAGCTGGTCCATGAATGATTCCGTCTGTCCATAGACCATTTCTTCACGATCTTCCTGATTAGACTGGCCACCCTGATAGACGGGCAAATCCTCGTCGTCGCGACCAATGGATTCCAGAGCGTCGTTAAGGGCAGACTGGCGTTCTTCCTGTTCGTAGTCGTCGGTGTCGTTCCTCGGAGTATCTAGATTTTCTAGAGGGTCTAGATTATCTAGATTTTCCTCTGGGGAGAGTTCCAGCGCAGGGTTGTCGTCCATTTCGGTCTTGATACGTTCCAGCAGCTGAGTAATGGGCAACTCGGTCAGTTGCGCCTGCAACAGCTGTTGCTGCGTAATGCTCTGCGTCAGTTTCTGTTGCTGTGTGAGCCTTTGCTCTTGTATCTGTTCCTGTGCCATGTTATTCCCAATAAGAAAGCGTCCGCCGCTGGAGCACGGTGGTATTCTGTGTCTTCGTCCCTTTTTCCCAATAGGTCAGACTAAGCGAATTACTCGTCCAGTTGCCATTATCGTCACGAGTGATGTAGTTGTTGCGCATATTGATGGTCATGATGCACTCACCGGTCTTGTCGAACACCTTCTGGTTCTGCGTCAACACCTCGTCCTGGTCGTTGTATGTGTAGTCGTTGACATAGCTGATACCTGCCTCCTCGTTGGTCAGCGTACGCTTGACAAGACGGTAGCTGTCGTCATAGGAATAGGTAATCGTGCTGAAACCGTCCTTCTCCTTCATGCGGGCACGGAGCAGATAGCCATAGCGGTTGTATTCGCGGTCGATGAGGTCGAGATTCTCTATCTGACCGTTTCCGTGGAAGTGCATAAACTGGTCCTCAGCAACGGCATTCTCCGTGACCACCTCCTGAACGTCACCACGCAGTCCCATAGAGAGGGCGTCCTTGTAGAATGGGGTGGAACCGAGATACAACACGCGGATGTCGTGGGAACCATTGTCGTTGTCGATGATGGACAGCTTGATGCTGCCGAAATCGTCGATGTAGAACCAGCTGTCGTCGCGCTGCGTGAACTTGCCGTGGTCCTTTTGTAGCTTATAAAGGAAATACTGCAGGTTTTTGTCTAACATTTTCTGCGTGCTATAGGGACCGATGGTGACGTAGGCCGACGTGACGAACTTTGTCTCGGGAGCCACGCTGACCATCAGTTTCGAGCGGAAACCATAGAAGTTGCCGCGGAAATAGTAATCCTCACCATCGTCGGACTGTCCCCATTCGGCAAACTGGGCTTCCGACAGCGCCAGTCGCAGCGAGTCGATAGGCCCTTCGATGGGAATACCCATCAAAGAAATGCTTCGTGGGTCGCTCTGCGGCTGTGCAGAAACTGTCAGTACTGCCACCAACAGGAGGATGATGAACGTTATTTTCTTCATTTTCGCTGCAAAGTTACGAAAAGTTGAGCGCAAAACAAAAGAACTCGTTCTTTTTTTGCTGAGACGGAGTAACTTCACGCTCTTTAGAGCGTAAAGATACACAATATTTTTGTATCTTTGCACCAAAATTTTAGGAAATATGAAGATATTTGCAGTAGGAATGAATTATATCCAGCACAATAAAGAGCTGGATGGCGCGTTATATAAACCAGAGAGGCCTGTTATTTTCACCAAAGCAGACTCCGCGTTGTTGAAGGATCATAAGCCGTTCTTCATACCAGACTGGAGCGAGCAGGTGGATTATGAAACAGAGCTGGTGGTACGCATCTGCAGGCTGGGCAAGAGCATCCCCGAGCGCTTCGCCCACCGTTACTATGACGCTGTCACCGTGGGTATTGACTTCACGGCACGTGACTGGCAGCGCGAGGCCCGCAAAGAGGGCCATCCCTGGGAAATCTGCAAGGGTTTCGACGGGTCTGCGGTGATTGGCGAGTGGGTGCCGAAAGAAAAATTCCTGGATGTGCAGGCGTTGCACTTCCATCTCGACATCAATGGGAAGACGGTGCAGGAAGGTTGCGCGAGCGACATGCTCTATAAGATTGACGAGCTGATAGCTTATATCTCGCAGTTCTTTACGCTGAAAACCGGTGACCTGCTATATACAGGAACTCCCGTAGGCGTTGGCCCTGTTCACATCGATGACCATCTGGAAGGGTGGCTGGAAGAAAGAAAAGTATTAGAATTTAATTGTAAGTGAAACGCTATATATATATAATAGGTATAGGACTGCTGTTGATGAGCCTGACGGCCAAAGCACAGCAACGGTTTTTCAACCTGACTGCTGAACAGGTCAGGATTGATTCGCTGTTGCCGGTATTTACCCATCATGTGCCGCTAGGACCTGATTATGCCGACTCAGTCTATACCGTCTCTATCGTCTATCCTGAGTTCATACCGATGAGCGATGCCGATATAGCGCGTTATGCGCGAATAACATCAGACCCTCTGCCTGCTATGCCGAAGGTGTCGCGGGTCATCAGTGTAGACCGCAAATGCGGAGAACTGACACTCTCGTTCGTGCCGCTGGTATTCCGAGACGGGCAATACCAGAAGCTGGTGAGCTTTATGTTAGAGGTTAGAGGTGAGAGGTTAGAGGTAAGAAGTAAGAGGTCAGCAGTCAACGGTAAGAGGGCTGCGACGCAGCGTTATGCTGACCATTCCGTGCTGGCAACGGGCAAATGGACTAAAATTCGTGTGCCGTCGACGGGTATCTATCAGATAAACAGCGAACTGATTAAAAAGGCCGGTTTTTCGGATATCAATAAGGTAAAGGTCTATGGCTATGGCGGTGGCATGCAACCCGAGATACTGACTGCCGATTATCTGGCAGAGACCGATGACCTGATGGAAGTAACGACGTGTGAAACTGGTGGACGGAAACTGTTCTATGCCATCGGTCCTGTCACTTGGGATGCAAATAATAAGCGCATCCGTAATCCTTATTCAAGCTACGGCTATTACTTCCTGACGGAAAACGACAGTACGGCGCAGACCATGAGTGAGGCGGAATTCATCGAGAAGTATTATCCCTTGGCGGATGACTATAACTCCTTGTATGAGGTTGACGACTTCGCCTGGTATCATGGTGGCCGAAACCTGTATGACGCTACGGCGATAGCTGCTGGGGGCAGTCATACCTTCACCGTGCCGGCGAAAGGAGCTGGCCAGGAGGGCGTAATGACGGCGATAGTGACTGCTGACGACGCTACAACGGTGTATGTCAGCGTGAACGATGTTACAGTGGATACACTGCGTGTGCTGGCTCATGGCGGCTATGAACAGATGCGTCAGGCTGAGAGCGTCAAGAAACTTCATAACCTGCAGGCCTCCAACAAGGTGACGCTGCAGACGCTTGCAGGCGGAGGAACGACACGTCTGGATTATATCTCCATCCATGTCAATGAACCCGCTGCGGCACCCGATTTGTCTGCCACGTTCCCTACGCCGGAGTATGTCTATGGCATTACGAATCAGGACCACCATGCAGACCCGTTTGCCGATATGGTTATTATCATTCCTACGACGCAGAAACTCAAGGCACAGGCAGAACGCCTGAAAACGATGCACGAGCAGAAGGACGGTCTGAGAGTTACCATCGTTCCTGCTGACGAGTTGTTCAACGAGTTCTCTAGCGGTACACCCGATGCCAATGCCTATCGGCGCTATCTGAAAATGCTCTACGACCGCGCTGGGACGGATGTCGATATGCCGCGTTATTTGTTGCTGTTGGGCGATGGTGCCTGGGATAACCGTATGTTGAGTACGGAGTGGAAAGATTATTCGCCAGACGATTTTCTGTTGTGCTATGAGAGTGAGAACTCGTCGAGTGCTACCGACTGTTATGTGACGGACGACTATTTTTGTCTGTTGGATGACGATGAAGGGGGCAGTATGCTGGTTGCTAAAGGCGATGTGGCCGTAGGACGTATCTCAGCGCGTACAGCCGACGATGCTGGCATTGCTGTAGACAAGATAGAGAGCTATGTCAACAACGAGAATGCCGGTGCCTGGCAAAACCTGCTTTGCTTTATGGGTGACGATGGCAATGAGAATGCCCACATGCAAGATGCCGATAGCGTGGCAAGGGAGGTGGAACGGCTCTATCCGACTTATCAGATAAAGCGTGTGATGTGGGATGCTTACACCCGTGTCAGTTCTTCGACGGGGAACAGCTATCCCGACGTGACGCGGCTCATCAAACAGCAGATGCAACAAGGTGCATTGATTATGAACTATTCCGGACACGGACGTGCCGATGCCATCTCGCATGAATATGTGTTGCGCCTTGCTGACTTCGAGAATGTTTCTTCACGGCTGCCGCTATGGCTGACGGCCTCGTGTGACATCATGCCTTTCGACGGACAAGAAGAAAATATCGGTGAGACGGCATTCTTTAATAAGAAAGGTGGTGCGGTGGCCTTCTATGGTACAACTCGTACCGTCTACCAGACGCAGAACCGTCTGATGAATTTGGCATTCACACGCCATGTGTTGAGCCAGAACAACAGCGGACAACTGCTTCCTATTGGCGAAGCTGTACGACGGGCCAAGAACGAACTGATAGAGACGGGTATCATTACCGGGTATGCGAATGGGCAGCCCATTTACTCCACAGACCGCACGCAGAATAAGCTGCAATATACACTCTTGGGTGACCCTGCCATGCGTCTGGCTGCACCGACGATGGGCATCCGGATAGATTCTATTAACGGTACGCCATTGGTGGATGGCCAGACGCAGAAGTTGGAGGCAGGCTCGACGGCGACCATCAGTGGTCATGTTCTGGAAAGGGACGGACAACTGTCTGCTGATTATAACGGAACGCTGACAGTTACCGTGTGTGATGCGTTGGAAAAGATTGTTTGTAAGATGAACGATCCCACGGAAACCAGCGAACCATTTGTCTATTACGACCGTCCGAATACGCTCTTCAGTGGCAGCAATGTGGTGAAGAACGGACGTTTCACCTTGACTTTTGCCGTTCCTAAGGATATCAGCTACTCCGATGCCAACGGACTGATTAACCTCTATGCCGTCAATGATGATAAGACGAAGGAGGCCAGCGGCATCTGCGGCGATGTGTTGATGAGTGGTTCGGGAGGCCTTCCTCAGGGCGGTGCGGGTCCTAACATCTATTGCTTCCTGAACAGCGAGGCATTTGTCAATGGTGGCAGCGTGAATCCGACACCTTATTTCGTGGCACAGCTGAACGACGAGGATGGTATCAATGCAGCGGGTAGCGGCATTGGTCACGACCTGCAGCTGATTATCGACGGAGAGATGACAAAGACCTATTCGCTGAACGACTATTTCCAATACGACTTCGGCAGCTATACCAGCGGAACGATAGGCTTTAGCATACCGGCATTGTCGTATGGTGAACATAAACTGCTGTTCCGTGCCTGGGACGTGCTGAATAACTCGTCGACGGCGGAACTGACGTTCAATGTCGTAAAAGGATTGGAACCGCTGTTCTTTGACGTGGAGGCTACGAAGAATCCTGCCACCACGGCAACGTCGTTCCGTATCCTGCACGACAGGACATGCAGTGATATTGATGTCGTTTTGGATGTGTTTGATTTCTCGGGACGTCACCTCTGGTCACACACGGAGAATGGTGTGCCTTTAGATAATAGCTATGCCATAGACTGGGACTTGACAGTAGACGGCGGACGCCGTTTGCAGACAGGGGTCTATCTCTATCGGATACGCATAGCCAGCGATGGCAGCACCTACGCCTCGAAAGCAAAGAAACTGATCATTTTAACTCATAAATAAAGAATATGAAGACAACAAAGAAGATAATGTTATTGACAGCTGGCCTGCTCTTGGGACTGACCGCTCGCGCACAGGACACCAAGAGCCAGTTCAACCCCATTGAATATGCTGTCATTTCGCAGACCATTGCTCCCGATGCCCGTGCGGCAGGTATGGGTGATGTCGGTGCTGCTACGGATCCTGATGTGAACTCACAGTACTGGAACCTCGCTAAGTATCCGTTCTGCATCAGTCGTGCAGGTATCGCCCTGAACTATACCCCTTGGCTGCGACAGTTGGTGAACGATATTGACCTGGCATACGTGGCAGGCTACTACCGCTTAGGAGACAATGCTTCGATCAGCGGTTCGCTGCGCTATTTCTCGCTGGGTGAAGTGATGACGTCGTGGGAGGAGAACGCCATGACGGTGAAGCCCTACGAAATGTCGCTCGATGTCGGTGCAGCACTGATGCTGTCAGAGAAGTTCTCGCTGGGTGTTGCCTTGCGCTGGATATACAGTGACTTGCGTTACGACTATACGGAGGATGCCTCTCCGGCTTCTGCCTTTGCAGCCGATATTCATGCATATTACAACAACTATCTGAACATCGGACAGCGCGAATGCCAGCTGGGTTTAGGTCTGGTACTGCAAAACATGGGTTCGAAGATTACCTATTTCGGTGACGACCGTTCACAGTTCCTGCCTGCTAACCTCAGATTAGGTGCTTCACTGATGATTCCCGTTGACGAGTATAACCGCTTCTCCTTTTCCGCTGATGCCAACAAGTTTATGGTTCCTACCGTTCCCAAGCAGAATGACGGAGAATCGAAGGAGGACTACGAGGAGCGTGTCATCGAAGAGTATAGTGATCTCAGCTCGTTCAGTGGCATGATTAAGAGTTTTAGCGATGCACCCGGCGGTTTCAAGGAGGAATTGGAGGAAATCCAATGGAGCGTGGGTGCAGAGTATGTCTATCATGACCAGTTCTCACTACGTGCCGGTTACCACCATGAGTCTGAGAATAAGGGTAATCGTAAGTACTTTACTGTTGGTGGCGGTTTCCGCATGAATGTCTTTTCTTTGGATGTGGGTTATGTCATCTCTACGGCTCGCAGCAATCCGTTGGATCAGACGCTGCGTTTTACGCTGGCCTTCGACATGGATGGTATTAGGGACTTGTTCAGAAAATAAATAGGAATCACGAAATTACGAAAACATGATTAGAGTAGGAATGGGATACGATGTCCATCAGTTAGTTCCCAATAGGGATTTGTGGATGGGCGGTATAAAGATTGAACATGAATTGGGATTGCTGGGACACAGCGATGCCGACGTGTTGATACATGCCATTTGTGACGCTATCCTGGGTGCTGCCAATATGCGCGACATTGGCTATCACTTCCCGGATACTTCTGCGGAAACCGAAGGCATGGACAGCAAGATTATCCTCAAGAAAACCATCGAACTGATAGCTACCAAGGGTTATCATCTGGTGAATATCGATGCGACTATCTGTGCAGAACGGCCGAAGATGAATCCCCATATCCCTGCCATGCAGCAAACGATGGCTCAGGTCATTGGCTGTGATGTCGACGCCATCTCCATCAAGGCTACGACAACCGAGAAACTGGGATTTACAGGACGACAAGAAGGTATTTCCGCTTACGCAGTGGCACTGATTGAAAAAGAACCATAATTAATAGGAATCATGAATAGTATGATGAAAGAGAAACTTCGTCCGCTGATTTATATTGGAGGCGGCATTTTAGCAGTGTTGATATTCTTCGCCATGTGTTGCACGGTGGTCGACTCGGGTGAAGTGGGTATTCGTTTCCACAAGTGGTCGCTTAACGAGCAGGACTACGGTGGTGTGGAGGGAACGTGCAAGGGTTGGGTCTTTTATAATCCCATCACCACCAACGTGTTTACCTACCCCACATTCACCCAGCGCAAGCAGTACGAAACATTCTCGGTGAATGCGAAGGACGCCTCGCTTTTCGAGATGGACCCGACCATTGCCTACCGCATCAACCCTGAGAAGGCCTGCGACATCTTTACGAAATACCGTGTGGGCGTGAAGGACTTGGAGGAAGGCTACATCCGTACCTGTATCTACGAAGCCTACCGCACCTGCGCCAACCAGTACACCTCGGACTCGCTGATGTCGAACCGCGCCAATTTCGAGCGCGACGTGCGCAATCGTCTGGAGAAGTCGCTGATGGCAGAGGGTTTCCTCGTGGAGGAGTTCACGTCGAAGATTACGCCCCCGTCGTCGCTGCTCTCGATGATTGACGCCAAGAACACCGCCATTCAGAGTGCTCTGAAGGCCGAGAACGAGGTGAAGGAGGCCGAGGCTAATGCCAAGATTGCCGTCGCCAAAGCCGAGGGTAACGCCAAGGCCATGAAGATCAAGGCCGATGCTGAGGCTTACTACAACCGCACTATTGCCGCGTCGCTGTCGCCTATGATTGTCCAGGAGGATATGATTGAGAAGTGGGACGGCAAGATGCCTCAGATTATGGCTGGCAACGGCGGCATGATGATGGACATCTCGAAAATCATCGGAAACAGCAAATAGCGTATAGCTACTACAAAAAAAACATGACTCAGGATTTCCCCTGAGTCATGTTTTTTATGGATAAGTCTGAAGTGACTATTTATTCCATCACTCCGTCTTCGCCGAAGTCGAGGACATTCTTGCGATTGGCCTGCATACGCTCGTACTCTTCTTTCGAGCCGACAATGATCTTCTCGAACTCGCGGAGACCAGTACCGGCAGGAATGAGGTGACCGCTGATAACGTTCTCCTTCATGCCTTCGAGGTTGTCGCTCTTGCCGCGGATAGCAGCTTCGTTGAGCACCTTCGTCGTCTCCTGGAACGATGCAGCGGACATGAACGACTTGGTCTGCAGCGCTGCACGGGTGATACCCTGCAGAATCTGTGTAGACGTAGCAGGCACGGCGTCGCGCACCTGAACAAGCTTCATATCGCGGCGCTTCAGGCTGGAGTTCTCGTCACGCAACTTGCGGGCAGTAATAATCTGACCCTTCTGGAAAATCTCAGAATCGCCAGCATCGGTAACCACCTTCTTGCCCCAGATGCGGTCGTTCTCCTCAGCGAA